>Ga0256407_10000673_pt1 | contig 77835 bp, 74 predicted proteins | sample RumenRJG_04DNA_FD_193489 | JGI IMG/M metagenome (GOLD analysis project Ga0256407, IMG submission 193489) | Bovine rumen microbial communities from Lethbridge, Alberta, Canada - RJG_04 | ecosystem: Host-associated > Mammals > Digestive system > Stomach > Rumen | place: Canada: Alberta... | reverse complement strand
TTTAAGGGAAAAGGTTTTTTCCCTTAACAACCCTTTTCTACGGTCTTTCCGCTACGCTTCAAGCCCTAAGGGATAAAAACGCAACGCCCGCCACCACCCTGGACAGCAGCAGAAACGGTGTTGCCCAAAAGCAAGCAGAACCCGCCCGCAGACGCCCCGTTGCTGCAGGTGCCGCCTGAAAACGCTCGATATACAGTATTGTTGGCGTGAGCATAATATTGATTATCGTTTGTTTTTCCGTTGCTGCTACCGTTCTTAAATAAGAACATATCTTTGCCTAAAAGTCTTGTAGCTTCGAATCTTCCGTTTGTTATCGTTCCGCCTGCATTTGTCGTTACCTCTATCCAATTGGCTTCTATAGACGATTTTGTATAGCTTACGGTTCCGTCAGGATCAGGATTAAAATAAATATGTTCGGTTGTTCCGTCTCCTATTCCTGCTAAGCTGCCGACCATCTGTCCGGCATTACCGATAAAATTATCAAGCCCAAAAGTTTTGTTAGGCATTTTACTTGCGTTATAATCACCGTTACCGGTATTTTCTCCGTCAAGTCCAAGCACGTTATCACTACCGCCGGTAAGTTCCATACCTAAACACAATACAGTAGTATTTGCTGTTGTGCTTACGGTTCCCTCGATATAAACTTTTTTACAAGCCGTATCTGTTCCGCTTATACTTACGGTAACATCTTCAACCGATATAATCCTATACCAAGTTGTCGCATTTGCTGTTCCTACGCCTATACACTGTTTGTTTACAGGCACTGTATTTATTTGACTACTTGCGTTCCAATGTGTAGCCGTAAGTATTACATAATCGACGTTTGTTTCGTCCGTTACTGCTTTTGCGTCGCCTTTATATCCGGTAGTATTGCCGTTGCCTAAAGTGGCTTGCCAATCTAAATTGGCGTATTTAACAAGTCCTAAATACTGAATACTTGTTTGTTCTTTTATACCGAATAAACGTAATCCTTTTTTTCTCGGTAACGCTTCAAATTGTGCAATAGTTCTGCTGCATATAGGCGGTCTGCCTGTTGTGATTGTAAACGGAGTATTGTTTGTGGTCTGCATATCTTCACCGTTCCAATAATAATTGGTTCCGTTAAAGTTATACACACTATCGAAATCAGGTTCTACACCTTCATCCGTAGTATTATCACTTGTAGCCGTATAAATTAAACCGTTATAATACCACTTATCACCTTCAGTATAAGTTGCAGGTTGCTCTTCAAAAGCCACTAATTTAATTCTAAACGGCTCACCTATAGAATATTTTGATATTCCAATCCATTCATGTAACACTCCGTTTCTGTCGTGCATAGGTGATACTTTATAACCGTCTTTAGCTTCTGCAGACAATATTACCATTGTATTACCGTCGTCATCGATTTCAAGCTTATACCAAAAGATATGAAACATTCTAAAACTGTAAAAACCGGGCAACCCGAAATGTGTCTCGTATTCATAGGTTCCTTCAACAGCAAACTGTTCGGCTTTACCTGTTTCGGCGTTATAGGTAACCAAAATATCATATCCTTCAAAAATTTCATGACCTTTAAAATCGTCGGTGCCTGCTGCAACATCTGTGCTTTTGGAAAAATTTAAGCTCGCCGCTCCCAAAATTCTTGTTCCTGCAGAACTTGAAAGATTAAAACTTACTCCAAGTTCTTCATGACTTTTAACCGAATGATTATATACAAACGCCGTTGTTGCTACTTTGTCAGATATATCGTCGTTATGTTGTGTAACCGCTTCTGTTATACCGGTAAATTTTTTATTACCTGTAATAATTTCGGTTCCTGTTATATGCACAAGGTTCGTTTCATCTTTACCTTGTAACGATGTTCCGTCCCAAAAATAATATACTCCGTCATAAAGATATGAAACCTCTGTACTTGGAGTTACTCCGTTATCTTTGGTTGTGGTTGTTAAAGCAGTATAAATCTTTCCGTTGTTATACCATTTACTGCCAACAACATACGGTGTAGAAGGATCAGAACCTGAAGCAACTAAACTTACTACACCCATTTCGCCTTTAACTGAATCTAAACCATCTTTAAGTGCTTTAGATGATGCATAAGTTTCCGATGAAGAACTTGAAAAACTATCAGAAATATTACTTTTTAACTGATATTTTTTTAAACTTGAACCGCCATTAGTTCCGTCTATATAATATAACCCCATTTTTCTTAGTCCTCCTTTTTTGTGATATTGATTATAGAACCGTCTTCAGTAATCGCTCTCACCCAAAACTTTTTGCCTTCTTTCGTTAGCCCTATCCATTTTTCAGGAGAAACAACATACCCGGCTTTTTCGTCTTTGGCTGGTTTATTTGTAGCTTCTTCAATCATTATCTTACCGCCACCAACATTTTGTATTTGGTAATTGTCTCCTTCAGAAAAATTTTGTTGCATTTTTCCTTCTAAATCCTGCCAATCTGAACTACTAATACCTACTCTCATACCCTACCTCCTTTAAACTTTTTTACTCAACTACCGTTAATTTTTCTATTTTTCCAACTAAATTTGTTATTGTTATTTTGTATCCCGAATTTACATCTAATTCAGTACTGCCTATCCAAGCTTTAATTTGCGAAGCTGTTATACCTGAAAAAGTATTTCCTGTCTTAAAATATATTTCTACAGGTTGCGGACTATCAATAAGATTTGTTAATGTCAAACTTGTAAATGTATATAATGTGCTTGGATTATAATACGAAGATTTTATAAAGTTTCCTGCAAAATATGCTGTATTTGGATAAAACCTATCAGGCATATAACTTGTTGCTTCTACAAACTTTCTTTGTGATAAATCGAAGTTGTTCCAATAATCTGTAACTCCCTCGCCATCGGCAGAGGCTTTTATTCTTAAAAACATAGAATCAAAAGATATAGAATTGCTACCACTTTGTCTATGATAAAATATACATATTTGAGATAATCTTAATGTAGGAATACCGCCATTATTGCCGAAATTCGATTTAATAACTTTAACATAAGCTTGTAATCCTGAAAGCCCTGGCTGTCCTACATGTTTTCCCACTACCTCCGGAAAACCGCTTGTACAAGTTATATTATTTATTAAATACTCTCCCTCTTCCAAAACTGTATCAAGGTCGGTACCTTCAGGTAACCACCTTACTTTCGAATCTTTTCCTCTAAACCCTTCCAACACTTTAATCAATTTAACCTTTATACAATTTTTAGATTCTGTTATAATATTCGACATTTCCTTTTCTCCTTTCAATTTCTTTTATTGTGCAAACTTACCTAACAAATTGTTATCCTCAATCTTGCTTTGTCCCATGTCTTTACCTACTTTAGCCATATTCAACAAAGTTTGTTGTTGTTGAAGTTGTTCTTGTTGTTTTTGCTGTTCTTGTCTTATCTGTTCAACAACCGCCGGATCTCTTAAAATCTTTGTATCAAGGCCGTAATCCGTAAATATTTTTCTAATCAATTTATCTTCATCTAAATTATCTATCGTTGCAGGTTTTATCTTTGCAACACTATCCATAATCGTTAAAGCATTTGCCAAATTACCAAGCCCGATTTGTTTTTGTGCTTGTGCAAGAGTACCTAAAAATTCTATTTTTAATTCTTCGCCTAAAAGAATATCCGGTATTTCTTCTTGCCTGATAACACCTTGTTCAAAAATCTTTTCTATAACTTTTTGAATTAAAGGCACCAACATTTCATTTTCAAAACCTTCAATAAATGTTCCCAAAATTGCAAGTTTTTCATTATCTTTAATTTGTGCTTCCGTAGCTGTAGTATTAGGAGCTTGGAACAGTGAAAAAAGGTCAGCAAAAAAAGCAGAATGAATCTCTTTTTTAGTAGAATCTATATCTAATAATAAATGATTTAAATCTATAGCTACATTGTAAGCGGTCCTAACGGAAGTGTCGGAACTTGCAGGAACTCTTGTAATTCCGCCCGGCAACAAATTTATACCTGTTTTAATGTCGTTGGTTGCAAGTACGGGCGGATTAACAATTTTTTCAATAGCTTTTAATTTTTCTCTAATCTTTTTAAACTGTTCTTTCATCATCGGAACAACAGTTGAACCAAGTCCTATACCGTAACTGTCTTGAGTTGTTCTTTTTTTAAGTCTGTGCACAATCATCGGAAACGAAGCATATCCGCCTACATGAATAAAATTGTCTTCTTTGTCTCCGTCTATCCAATAATAAGAAAAATATGCTTTATTGTCAGGATCTACACCTTTAACAAACTTCGAATTAGGGCAAATCAAATGATTTACAACATATTCCGTATTATATTGATTCTGATCATAAGCCGATTTAACATTATCCGGGCAATTCTCATAACCGAACTTTTCAACAATATTTTTTACGGTCATATCAAACTGTCTTGCAAAAGTGTCGGCTTTACCTTTATCGTTTATATCAATATAATATTGTCCGGCAGTAAAAGTTAAAAGGTTTACAACATTCTCGTCATCATTTTCAACCAAAGCACAAGAAGTTCCGAAAGCACAACTTTCTTCATACAATAAAGGAAGAGCTTCATACACATTACTTTTATCGAAAATTCTGTAAATAATTTTTTCTAACTTCTCTAAAAAAACTCTAACTTCATAATTCTCGTCTAAATCGGAATCGAAGTTTTGTAAATGCAACCATCTTTTACTTTTGGATGTCAGTCCCGACATTATTCCCGAAACAAGTATATACATGGCTTGTATTGCAACATTACTAAGAATTCTTGAAAAAGCTTTATAATAAGAATTCTTTTTATCACCTTCAAAAAATCCTCTTGAAGCCGCAACATATTTAGATACTTCTTTGCACTCAGCCAAATAATCGTTAGCTTGTTCTTTTAATGTGGAAACAACATTTTGTGCTTGTTGTTTGTTTAACATAATTAAAACCCTCACTTATTAAAAAATGCTTTTTCATCTCTCACAAGTAAGGGCTTTAAATGCAGTTTTTGTGTCCGCTTTATACACGACACTATTATTGTTTTCTATGAACGGTTATTAAGTTCACTTTCTTTTCTTTTTCGGTCTTCTTTTAAATATATCTCCAAACTCGGGTGTCATACCATTAACAAAAACATCATAAGCATTAAACAACCAATCATTAAATATTAAAGGTTGATGTATATCAACTAAAACTGCATCTATCATTTTTTCAGTATAAGCTTGTAATTGTCCTTCTTTAATATCGCCTGCAATAATATCCCTAAAAGTTTTAATTGTTTCATTTACCGGAACAACCGCACCGGTATTTATGTTAGATAAAACCGAACTTTGTCCTTTGGTTCCTATAAACCCTTTTTCACCTACCAAAATATCGTCTATACCGTTATAAAAAGTTCTTAAATAAGGTATCATTGAAAGCCCATATCCTAAAATATCTTTAACAATAAACTTAAACCAAGAAGTTAAATTGTCGTCATCATCATCAAAATCAGGCAACCTTCCCGAAAGTACTTCGCTTATTACCGCAAAAAATGCTCTTGTTACAACAAATCCGGCAAACCGGGCAAAATCTTTTTCTTTAACAAAAACATTAAATTCCGTATTCCATCTGTTAAGTTCGTTAAGCATAAACGAAGCAAACGGATTAAACAGTTTTGCAACAACATTAGTACTTCTTGTAAATTGTGCCTGATCCATTTTTCTTGAAGAACCTACAACCCTTGTAATTAAAAGGTCTGCTCTGTCGCTTGCTTGTTTATCGGTAAGTTGTAACTCGTTTATACCTTGCTCATAAGCCACAATCCAAGCAGGAACGGCAGAAAGATTATCACTTGTAACCATAAGCCAATTACCCAACTTTGCAAGTCTACCTTTCTCTTCAAACATATTTTGTTCGCACTCTTTCATCGTATAATTAAAATTGTCGTATCTATCGGTCATCATTTGGCTTTTAGAACAAATAAACTCTTTTATTGCTTTCCCTTTTTGAGTATTAAAAACAAGATGCCTGTTCAACTCTAACGATTTTAACCATACCTTTTTTACTTGAGCATTACCGAAATTGTCAATAGCATTTTTGTATATAAAAAAGTTACCCAAATTTTGAATAATAATACCCGGCTTAAAAGCAAGCATAGAAGAACCTACACCCATCCTAAACCAATTCAATATTTTTTCGAAACCTTCTCTTTCACCTACAAAATTTTCTCTTGTTCCGTACACTCTAACTTGACTTCTGAATTGTTCATAACCTTCTCGACCTAAACATTCTTCTATTGTAACTCTTAATTGTGGATTAGAAAGTAACCTGTTCTGATCATAAATTAATTTCCTGAAACAAACATCATGTACCTGATTAGCAACAGCTTGATGAAAAACTGCAAATTCAAGACTAATAGGATATTTAACATTTGTTCTTGTCATCGTATAACCTTTATCGGTACTCGGCAACCTAAAAAAAGTTTGAGCAATCTCTTGTAATTGTTCCGCTAAAGTTTTGTCTCTGTCTTTTACTTTTGCACTATATCTTTTATCACACTTCAACGGATAATATCCGCCTTTAAAATTAAATCCTTTACCGTCTTTATACAATGTAAACGGTATTTCTTTAACTCTTTGCGGATAAGTTCCCGTCAACTCTTTATGATTTTCAAAACTTGTTTGCCCTAACTCTTCTAATATATTCCAAACACCTTGCACAAAAGAATAATCTTTTTCATCCAAATATTTTTGAAACACATTCATCAATGTTTGCTCGTTCCAATTATCTCTATCACCTCTGTAATCAAACACCGGAGTTTCAAGTAACCTTTGTCTTGAACTTTCATTGCCGAAATTTAAAAGCATACAAATAAGCTCTTGTTTGGCAAAACTGTTACCTAACTCACCAACATATATTTTTGTATTTTCGGCAGGGTAAATTATTTTATACCAATCATTTTTATCATAAAACTTAATCAAATTTTGGTACTGCTCAATAATATGTTTCAACATTTTGTTTTCTTTGTCGCTTGCCCTTTTGGCAGGTTCCAAGAAAACATTATAAAAAGTAATATCTTTATTGTTGCCGTAACTGTCTTTTCCGTCTAACTTATGCACTAAAGTATCAAGTTTTATACCTGTAGAAATAATTAAATTATAAATACCCTGTCTAAGTGCTCGTACATTATAAGGAATACGAACTTTGCCCCAAAGGTGATACCATCCGGCACCTAAACTTTTATTTATTTCTTTACTGTTTTTTTCTTGTGTTCTTAAATCAATGTTCTTTCTTGCAACTTCGTCTAACTCTCTTACAATAGTTTCAAATTCTACCTTTTTACCGTTTACCGTCATTTCTTGTTGCATCCTATCAAAATGCAATATCTGTTTTAATCCGGTTAAAACATCTCTTAATTGAGTTATCGTCAAATCATCTAAATTTGTTGCTGTATTTTCTTCATTTAAAAGATATTCCGGCAAATTCAACATTTCGCAAGTTGCGGTTTGTCCGTCAATGTTTTGATACTGATTTTTAGCGGTTTGATATTCTAATAATGTCGGTACACTTTGTATAGGATACCCTTTTTGTTGTTTATGCTCTAAATTAAACCTGTTAAGAATATTAAACACTTGCACCAAATTATCATTTTGATAAAATTTCTTCTCGCAAAAAGATTCGATGTTTTTACTTTTTTTCTCAAACTCTTTTCCAAGTTGTAAACTTTGTCTTATAAGTTCACTGTTTAACACAATTTTTTCTTTTAATTGTATTGCTTGTTGTATATCACCTTTTTGTAAGGCTGAAGAAAATTGTCTGTTTAATCTTTGTTGTGCCTGCACATACTTATAATACCTTTTTGCTTCATTTATAGGCATACTTTCAAGATAATTTTTTACCTGCTCTTTTACTAACTCTTTATACTGTCTGCTCCTTGTATAAGCGGTTTCTTTGTTTATATCCTGCTTATAAAAGTTGTATATAAGCATTTCTCTTTCAAGTGCCAAAAGTTCAATTTGTTTTTCGTTGTTTACTGCTTCAATTGCTCTTTCTCTAATAAACTCCGGATCATTTACTTTGTTTTCATATTCTTGCATTAAACCGTTTACAATTTCGTCTATTACTTTTTGCGGTTCTTTAAAATATTCAACATTTTGTATAAGCTCATCGATACTGCTCAAATTGTTGTCGGCAACAATATTCATTAAAGACACAATTTCATCCTGGCTAAAAGAATTTTCTTTATGCTTTTTTATTAACTTATCCGCACTAAGTTTTGTATCTTTAATAGCTTTTTGTGTAGCAATATAAAGTTTGTTTTCTTCTACTTCTTTTTTGGCATTGTCATAAAATTCTTGTTTTTTCGTCTCAATATCTTGTTTATATTTTTCCGTTTTTTCTTTCATCGTTTCTTCAACAAGTATTTCTACAGCTTGTTGGTGTGCTTCTTGTTTAACATTTTCGTATTCTTGTTTTAACTTTTCATTTTGTTTTTGCATAAACTTGTTAAAATCCGTTTCCATACTTGCCAAATTTTCGGCAATTTCTTGTTCTGTAGCAAACAATCTGTCAAAATAATCGTGTACATCTCGGCTAAGTTCAACCTTCTCAAATGTAAGTCGTTTATAAATATATTTCATTAAATTAGAAATTTTTCTGAATATATTTCTTAAACTTATACTTGGTGCTTTACCTTCCATCATATAAGTTTCAAGTCCTCTTGCATAAGTCTCTTGCTGTTCTCTCGTTAAATGTTTTGTATCATCGGTAATATTTAACCATGTTTTTATTGTGTCCCACTCTTTTAATACTTCATCTGTAGCTTGGCCGTTCAAAACATAATTTTGTAAATCTCTTAACCAATAATGTCCCATTTCGTGTATATAAGTAGAAATATCACTTGCGGGTGTAACATGTATCTCATCACCTACAATAAACCCTCTAACAATCTTATTTGTCGCCTTTTTTGTATCAACAAACAAATTATCCTGATAATAAGTTTCTAAAACCTTTACAGCTTTATCATCAAACACAACATAAGCTTTACCATCCCATCTACCATCATAAGTTATACCCTTAATACCATACTTATTTAATAATAAACTTGCTTCCTTGCGATCCGCATCTTTGCCTTTCAAATTAAATGTTATAGCATCATATATTTCTTTACCTGTAAGATCTTCTCCTTTATAATTCTTAAAATCAATAGGTTTGTTGCTAACTATAAAATCATCAATATTTTTTATAGAATTTATAAAATCTATTTTTGCTTGTCTTTCTTCGTTATAACTGTATCTTTTAATAAGTTCTATTGTTCTTTCTTTTCCGAATCTCGCAAGACGGTTTATTTCTACACTAAGATTAAAATCTTTTGTTTCGGGATGTTCTTCTTTGTATTTTGTTTCATACTCGTACCCTTTTAAAAAATCAGTTTGCACATCTTTTTCAAGTTCTTTTTCTGCAATTTCTTTTAATGCTTCTTGCACTTTTTTTGGCTGTTCATCAAAAGTTTTTTGCTCATCCAACAAAACATCATTTTCCGGTATTTCAACTTGAAATAACTGTCCTTTGTTCTCATCTATTGTAATTTTATTAGCATCTATCTTTTCAAGTTTGCTTATTAAATCGTTTCTCTCTTGAATCTCTTGTTTGGTTTTTTCCAAGAATTCTGAATTTATATATTCGGAAACATTAATTGCTGTGTCGTGTGTATTTTTTTGTTTTTCATATTCTTCGTATTCTCCGTCAAGCATTGCATTTTGTTCAATATCTTCTATTGCCAAATCAAACATACTTTTTTCATCTTCGGTAAGAACTATATTGTTAATAGTAGTATTTTCGTTTGCTGTTAATTTATCAATTATGCTTTGGTAAACAGGCAACCATTTCTCGTCGTTTTTGTTCCAATCTTTATATAAATCTATTTGCTCTTTTATATATTCTTCTACAGTTTTATTAATGCCGGATTTTTGTAAATCTATATAACCTCTAAAAAATTTACGAACATCATCATCTACTAACTTTCCGTTTTCAAAAACTTCAAGTGTATTTCTTGCTAAACCTTTTCTATATCTCTCGCTAACTCTTTTCTCTCCGGCAAAATACAAACCCCACCCATGAGCTTGTGCTCCTTCTCCCGTACCTATCTTATCGGTAGAAAAAGTATCAAATCTGTGCGGAGTACCATGATATGCGGCTTGTTCTAATCTTTCCTTTTCAAAATATTTCTTGACAATATCAGACTTTTGTAGTATATTATTATTGCTCCTCAGGTTGCTAATCGGCGATAAGAGCCAGCTGGCAGGTGAGGAGCTTTTATTTTCTACATAAATTATTCCGTTTGCTTTATCTGTTTCTCCTATAAGTTTTAAAATATCATCTTTACCATAAGCACTTGGTATTGCATGCAAACCGACACCATATTTGTTAGGATGAATAGCTAAAACAATTTGTCTTCCGCTTTTATCGGTAGCATTTAGAACAGCCACTAAAGCATTTTTTTCTGTAAGAGATTTCATTACAATAATAGGATCGGTATATAATTGCGGTATATTTTGTATTTCTTTAATGTCTACATTATGATTTTTATATTTTTTTATTTTTCCTAAATCTTTTTTAATATTACCTTTTTCAATAAAAACACTACCGTCTTCTATTCCTAAAACTTTATACAAAAAAGGTATTTCTCCTACATAAGCAGTATCATCATCTTTCTTTCTTTTATCTTTTAACAATTTTACAACATCTTTACCAAATCTATCCTTTTCATCCTCTTTAACTTTAAATATTTTTTCCTTAATTTCATTTTCGTGGTTAAGCATTTGTTCATTACTATTTCTGTCCTCAAACTTTCTTTTATCCACATACTCCGGATTAATATCCAAATCTTTTAATATTTTCTCATCAACTGTAGCACCTTGTCTTATAGCTTCTCTTATAGAATCTTTATGAAACTGTATTTTGCCTTTCTTATCTAAATTCAGTTTAGTGTTAGTAAGTTTTTCATACTCTGCAACAAACTTTTCCGTAGGCATAGCATAAAAGTTTGTTTCTTCGTTGTTATTATCTTTAATATTTTGTACTGCTTCTACAGCTCTGTTTTTTATATTTCTTCTTCCTTCGGATAACTCATTAACAAACCTTAAATTTTTGTTCTGCTCGTACCACTCGTCAAAATTGATATTTCTCTTTTGCATATTAACAAGTGCTTGTGCGGTCCACAATTTTATTGCATTTTGTTTGTCGCTCTTCCATTTCTTGTCATTCATTGTTTCCGGTTGAGCTTCATCAAGAATAGTATTAAAAAATGTTTCTACTTTCTGTCTTGTCTGTTTGTCGGCAGTTTCTAAAACCTGGTTTTGTTTTTCAATATCTTTTTCAAGTTCTGTTTTTATTCTGTTAATTTCGTTTATAGCATCTTGCTTTTCTTTTAATGTATAACCGCTTTCATCAAGTTTTGTATCGTTAAGCATACTGTCAAAAAGAGTTGTTCCGTTAGAAAGTTTTATACCTTGTGCAACGATCATCCATTTAGCTAACGGAATTTTTATATTGCTGTCGGTATCCGCACTTACATTTTGTTCCCTGTTGGAAATACCTAACTGCTGTAACACTTTTTCTTTTATTTCGTTTTCCTGGTTCAACACTTCATTTAAAGCATTGGCGGAAACAAATACCGGTGTGTCTTTACCTACAGTCTTTTCAACAAACTTTTCCGCCATTTGCGGATTTCTTGTAACCGTCTTAACTTGTTTGGCAACTTCACCTACAGCTTTTAAATTGTTTGCAACCATATCGGTTTGCTCAAGCTTTACGGCTTTATTAACTATTTCCAAAGCTCTGTTTTCTTGTTGTTTTTGGCTAAACTTTTCAATTCCGCTGTGTGCCAAACTTACGGAACTTCCTACAAGTCCGCCGATTAAAGCACTATACCCTACAGTACCTAAAATCTCGGCTCTGCTTTCTTCTCTTATACCGAACAAATTTGTTATTAACTCTTCAAAAAATTGTTGACTTCCTTCCTGAATAGACTCTACACCAAACCCTTTTAAAAATTTAGTCCACACTTTTTTAACTTTTAAACCTTCAATAAACATGTGCAACCCTAAACTTTCAAGTCCAGCTTCAAAAGAACCGGAAGTAATACCGGCAACAAGAGAGTTTAACTCATCTTTACCTTTTTGTTTTGCTTCTTCATAAACATTTTGAAATTGATATAACCCGAAAGCCAAACCGCCTGCACCTACACCGCCGCTTAAAGCCGTAATACCTATAGAAGCAAGCAAAGAAGAAAAACCTTGTGCCAAATCATAAACAAAACCGTCTTTATCCGTCTTTGCAAGCCCTGTATCCTTTAAAAACTTTTCTGTTTGCTCTTTTATTACTTCATTTAAAACATTTGCTTTATTTCTCAAATTTGTGGCTTCTTGTTGAATATATCTTTTTAGTTCTTCATCTTCTTTACCTAAATTAAACTCATATTCGGGCTTTACGGGAATATTAACAAATTTGCCTTGCTCTTTATCATACTTTGTAATTGTTCTGTCCGAAAACACAAGTTCCGGTATTCTTGCACCTACAGAAATTGTTCCTCTTGTTAAACCGCTCAACAAATCAATTCCACCGCCCACAAAAGCCCTTCCTACAGTCTTTGCAAACTTTTGAGTATTTTCGTTGGTTGCTAAAAAATTGGCAGGTAAAAGAGTATTTATAGGATTAAATTTTGATTTCGGTGAAACTAAACCTTTTAATACTTTCTCGAATTTAGATAAATTTTTATAGTCGTCTTTTATAAGTGCAACATCTTCTTTGTTCTTCATTAAATCGTAAGTGTTAGGAGTTTCTTTTATTTCATTAAGTTCCTTATCTGTAGGAACTGTATCTTTTAATTTTTTTATCTGTTCGAAATTGCTGTTAACATAATCAACATCTTGTCCTATTTCACTTGCAATTTTTGCAACTTCGTTTTGCCTGTTACTGTCAACATCAACAGTATTCTCAAAATTTTCCGTAATGTTTTTGTTCGGATTTTTCAAAGAAGAAAAATCGAACTCTTTTTTTGTTTCAACTGTATTTTGTGGTTTATCTTGATTGTTTTGTTTCAAAGAAGAAAAATCAAATTCAGACATTATTGTTGCTCCTTAGCAAGTTCCATTGCTTTATCAAAAATATCTTGTGTAAGCGGAATCTTTTGTTCTATTAAAGACCTTAATACTCTTACCTCTAAACTATTATTGTTAGGATTTCTTAAATTATTTAATCCGACATTATTACGAATAAACTGTTGCATATAATCTAAATTAACTTTACCGCTATCGCCGATTCCTTCTTGCAACAAATTTACAAGTTTACTTTTATCTATACCTGCATTTTTTAAATCTTGGTCTATAACAGACTGTAATTGTTCCATTTCTCTACGATTTATAATTTCTTTTCTGTAAATAGGTTTACCGAAAAACGGTTCTTTTGTTATTCTGTCTAACTCTTTATTTGCTTCAACATAATCTAAATTTATAACAGACTGTATCAACTCGTTTTTAATATCCGTTTCGGAAAAATCGTTATTTTTGTTCTTTTTTGCAAAATCGGTTATTCTTGCATTTATTTCTTTCCATCGTGCATAATTATCGTTTTTACTGCTTAAAGTATCTTTATCATACTTTTTAAGCATACTTATATAAATTGCCTGAGATAAATTTCCGTTATTGTACTCTTGTTCAATTTCACTTCTTGTAATAGTATTGTTATTAAACCTATCCCACAAATAAGTAACCGTATCCGGATCACTTTTAACATTCTTTTTAAACAAATCGTTAATATATTTTAAATTTGTTTGTTGCTCCAAAGGAGTAGAAGCATAACTGATAGCAACTTTTTCAAATTCATCTTGATTATGTCCCCCTTCCTGCACCATTTTGGCAACACTATTTTGAAACTCGTTTTGACGGATAGATTTTGCCTGGTTAATCTCATATTTTAAATAGTTAGCTTTACTTCTAACCAAATTTTTCATTTTTTCTTTTTCTTCGGGAGTAAACTTTTCTCCTTTAATATCGTCTATTTTTTTATCTATACTACTTTCCACGATATAACCGTTATCATCAACACTGTCGTTTGCAAGTTCATCAAAAACACTCCTTGCATAATCGGCTATAAGTCCGCCCCTAACAGCATTTTTTAATTTCTCGTAAACTTGCGGAGAAATCTTTTCTTTTACGGTTTCCAAATCTTGTTTTGCTTGTTCGTTGTTCGATACTTCTAAAAGCAAAGAAATTCTTTGTGTAACAAAATCATCTCTAACTTGTCTTTTTTTAAAATCCAAAACATCTTTACCTAACTGAGCATAATTTTCATCTATAATACTGTCTATCTTGTTAAAACTCTTTTTTGTAAACTTATCGTTAATACAATTGCTAATTTCATTATTTACATTTGCGGTAACCAGCTGATCTTTATATCTTTGTTGTTCTTGCACCTGATAAGATGCAACCTGTTTCAATTTTTGAGTAAAAATTCTGTCTTTAGCTAAATTTACTCTTTCTTTTATGCTTTCCGGTATTTCAACAATGTTGCCTTTATCGTCTTTATATTCAAAGTTTTTTTCTTTTAACTGTTGAACTAAATTTGCACTGTCTTGTCCTTTCTTAAACATTAAGCCGTTTTTTTCGTTATACATTATATCGTCATAAAAACTATTCAACTTATTTTCATAATCAAGATACATATTTTGTTCGGCTTTTAACTTTTCTCTTTGTTCATATTCCGCTATTTTACCTGTAACTTGCCCTGCTTTTTGCATGCTTTCGTTCATCGGATTATCTAATAACTGTTTAGAATATGGCCCGGAAACCTGCGGATTTATAGTTTTATCTTGTTTATAAACTTGTCTTTGGTAAGTAGGTATTTTAATTGTTGGCATACATTAACTCCTAAAATTTTTACTTTTTGCTATTTTATAAGAAGCAACACTATCAAATATACTGATAGCCGAATCAACAACCATAGACGACATTGCTTGTTGTTTTTTTATATCGTAAATGTTTTTATCGGCTTCAGCTTGCACTTTAGCTAACTTTAACTCAAGATTATTTTTATCTATTTCGTTTTGTGCTATCTGCATAATAGCTTGAATATCTTTATCTGCTTGTTTTGCACTGTCTACAGCTATCAAATGCAAATAGTTCGAAGAAGAATCTATGTTATTATGTGCAAAAGTATTTGTTTGCCTTGCCGTAACTTTTTTACTTAAATCAACAACTTTTGCCACTTCTCCGCTTGCTCTGGTAGCAATAGCTTTGTTGTTCGTTCTTGTGGCAAGCCCTTTAATTCTTACATCTCCAACGGCTTTATTTGCCAAATAATCATAATATCCTATAGTATCTATACCTTTACCTACGGTAGCACCGACCTTTAACCCGGCAGACAAAATCGTTAAACCAAGCCCCCAATCATAATCTTTAACGGTTTTATCTGTAGAATTAGTTTCCGGTTGCTCAATTACATCATCGGTTTTTATAGGTTCTTTTTTTGTCATAACTAATCTCCAAGTTTTTTATTTGTATAGTTCATGTTCGAACCGTCACTATACACATTCTGTCTTATACCTACTCTTAACTTGTTTAGTCTTTTTACTCTGTCTTGATTTATGGTATCCGTTTCTACTTCTGTAGGTGTAGCTTCTTTAATTAGCTTTTCTTTTTCTGCCTCAGTTTTATTTTGTGCACCTATTTCTTTATCTTTATAATATTTTGTCGATACACCACCGTAAATAGCACTTGCTAAAGCTATACCGCCTAACACAATACTTGTTGGTTCACACATATATTTTCTCCTTTACAAATTTAATCTGTTCCTAAATCCAACTTTAGAATCATGCTCAACAAACAAAATCCAAACGGTTTGTTGTGCTTGTATATAATACCCTTATCATAACCGCTGTAACTGTTTAACCCTTGTGTTGTAATACCCGTCACTAACCCGTTTTCTTCTTTTTCAACAACAATATCGTTAAAACTGTCCTCGTCAATACCTATTTTGTCTACTACCGAATAAAGCCAATTACAACTTACTCCGCATACTCTTGCTTTAACATCAACAATAGTCTGCAAATTTTGTTTGTTTTCGTATACGGCAGACAAAAGTTCTAACCTGCTCTCATAAGCTAACCCTACAACGACATTTTCGTAAGTCTTATCAAACGAAACAGCATTATCCGTAACCTTTTTTGTCATCACTTCACCGTCACAAATACAAACAACATTTTTGTTATTAAACCTGTTAAGTCCGCTAACGGAACTTACATTTGAATACACACTGTGGCAATCTAAAAAAACACCCGAATTGGTTTTATCAACAAATCTCGGTTCCAACTTTTCAATATATCTTGTTCCGTCTCTGTTTACTGCCAAATACAAAATGGAAGCTTCACCGGTATCAAGTCCGCAAATATCTTCTATTACCGCATTATCCATTTCAAAAGTAGAAAAAGCTACAACATTTTCTTCTTTCGTATAACTTAACACAATCATAGTTCCGTCACTTAACAACACATAAACAAGCGAACTCGGATCTTGTAAATATACCAACTGTTTTATCGTTCTGTTATTAAGCAAACTTTTAACTTTATACGATATTTCGTTAGATGAATAAGTATCGTTTAACATGTCGTAAATAAATTCTCTTAAAGTTTTGTTTTGTGTTCCCACAAACAAAACAATATTACCTACAACACAAGGTGAAACTTGCGAACTTCCTCTTTGGCTTTGCGGAGTTTGCGACACTTCTTTCAAATCTACGGTACTTTCCGCAGAAGAAGAAAGAACAAGAAGTTTAGACATGTTCACCAAATTGTATATATCCGGGCAATCTCTTCTTGCCGAAGGTAAATTTATATCAATAGAGTCTGTTTCTTCCATCGGATCAGATACCCCGAAATCGTTATAAATACCTGTTTTGGAAGCCCACAATGTATAAGGTTGAGCTTTTGTTCCGGCAAGAACAAGTCTGTCATTATTAAAACAACCGCAACAAGGATACCCGTTTTTCTCGTTAAAAGCACCTAAAGCAAAATCGGTATTTTGATAAGATGTTGTCTGTACATCGTATCCTTTAATTGCAATATTTTTAAATTTTGCACCAAGAAAAGCTATTTGTCGTGTACTGCTAACAGGATACTGAAACCATCGAAAATCACTATACACAATAACAACTTTATCAAACTTTACCGGATCAAACGAAATTGTCTCGCCAAGTCCTTGTGCATTATATTCATTAACAACTTTTTGAACTACACCGCCAAAATAAAAAGTTGCTACCATTGTTTTTGGTTTAGATGCTTTACTGTTATAAATAGTACCGTCAGTTCTTACAATCTGTTCTGCAATTTTACCGTTAGAAAAACCACTGTTAGAAGTACAATCAATTGTTATTGTAAGTGTAACGGTAGGTTTTGTATTGATGCTTTGAATTGTGCCGTCTTTATACCAATGTGCTTTAAAATAAGTGCTTGAACTACTGCTATCAAAAGCTAAATACACATCAGACTGTTCAAAACTAACACCATAATCCATACTGCCTTGAGATTTTGTAACACTCTTCGACAATGTTATATTGTTATCCGTATCACTTGCCATTGTCGGAATTAAAGAAGCAAGCACTTGCGGTTGTGAAGTAGACCTGAAAGCAAGTCCGCTAAGTCCGTTATTTATAAAAACAAAAGCTTTGGAGTATTTGTCATCACTTTTATAATCATCATCAAAACCTACAATACTGCAAATAAAATAATAATCAAAACTGTGTCGGGAAATCGAAACATTTATTGTTCCCGAAAAATTACTTCCTGTTTTAAATCTGTACCAATAAAGTTCATCATCGTCAACCTGGCTTTCATAATTTATGTTGTTCGGATTACTTGTCGATACCGAAGTCCACTTTTTAACTTCGGTCCATACATATTGATCTTTACTTCTTTCAACCCAAACAGTACCAGCCCAACCGCCCGAAGACCTTATTTCAAAACTTCCTCTTCCTGCAAAAGCAGTCATTGCAGTATTTGCACTTGTAACCGCTTGAGATGCACTATAACTGTCAAACTTATAATTTATTTTAAATAAACTGTCTTTCATATCTTCGGTAAAATAGTATTGGTTAGAAATCAAATAATCTTGTGCACCGCTACAAATTTCAACCTTTAAACCGTCATCGGTATTAACATGTTCAAACGGTCCGTTTACAAATTGAGTCGGCACCAATCTCCAATCATCATCGGCATACCTTCTAAGTTCTTGTACCGGATAATCTTTATGCAAAATATAAAGAGTATCGGCAGACTGCACAAATTTCAATTCGCCGATAGTGTCTATATCTTCATAAGGTGTTGTTATTGTTAAAGGTTGGGTGTCATCTTGCGGATCTAAAACATAATTGTCGTCTTTAATAACTTTTATTGTGTTAGGAGAAAACTCTAACACATACTGTTGAGTTATCGAATACCTAAACGAAACGAGATACACTTTTTGATTTCCGCTTGTAACGACATGTTTTGTCCCGGTCCTATTAACACAAGCACCGCTCGGCAAAAATAAAAGATTTTTAGCACCTTTACAAGAATTGTATCTTAACCCCAAATCCGTTCTTGCTTGTAAAGTCGGATCTATCATACCGCCTGCAAAAGTATTTTGAATATATTTTGTTGTCATATCAATTTTTCCTCAACTTTAAAAGGAATTTCCAATATAGTCATAAGCTTATTATCTGAATCTTTTAACTGCAAATATCCATGAATAATACCTACACTGAATGTTTCAGGTACTCTAAACCCTTCAAGGTCAATAAATTTATCTTCTTCAAACTCTTCAAAAGTTTGTGTAATACTGCCAAGCTTAAAAGTTGCGGTCCAACCGGTCATATCAAGATTAATTTCACTTAAATCAATTCTGATAGTCCTTCCGCTAAAATCGGTATCATCACCTTTTCGAATAACAATATAATCCATATATTTACCTCACAATTTCGAAGTATTGAAATTTTTTGTCCTGTATAAAAACATTTTTAAAATCCGCACCGATATATTTTAAGTATCTAATAGCAGGTTTATTTTCCACATAAACAAAATTAAAAAGTTTTTTGTTGTTACCGAAAGCAATTTTTCTAATATCTTGTGTAAGTTTTAAAAATGTTTTATTGAATTTAGTTAAATATTTTGTGGATAACATCCAAATAGAAGCAGAAAAGATTTCCCAATTGTTTGTGCCGAACATACAAACCAACTTATCGTTAATAAAAACGGAATAAACATTGTCTAAACACATCATTTTATAAAGTTCAAAATGTTGTTTTAAACTTTTTTCTTTCATATTTGCCAAAATTTCCTGCTTGTCGCAATCTCTCAGATTGTTAAGCAAGAAATCAAAATCGGTGATATTAGCTTTTTGTATGCTTGTTTTCATTTTTTTATCTCGTGCAAGTGGCTTTTACACCACTTGCACAAGCCCCTTTACTATGGAAGAAAGGATTTTTTTATAACTTAGTTCTTTGTATAAGTTGCACTTGTTACGGCACTATCTGCATAACCGGTCTTAATTGCAATAGCTTTTATTGTCTTAGTTGCAGAAACCGTTATTGCAGAAGAATATGTCGTACTTGCGGATGTCGGTGTAGAACCGTCATCTGTGTACTTGATTGTTGCACCTTCCGTAGCACAAGTCATTGTTACAGACATCGATGAATTAAATGTTGTACTTTCAGGAAGAACAACATCAGCACATTGAGGAGCAGGCAAATCTTTCCAATTGTTGTCCCAACTTGTAGTTAAGAAACAATCAACTTTACCTGCTGTTACAACTCTGCCTGATGCAATAGATATTTCAACTTTAACGAACTTTTTCAATTTCAAGTCGATAAGTTTTATTATCTCTTCACCGGCATTAGCCATCAATGATGTTTTTGTGTGCAATGTTTCAGCACCAACCATGTTGGCATAATCAGCGGTTTTTACTGTTATTGTAATATCACCGCTACCGGAAACGGTCAAAGCTTCTTTAACCATAAAAATTAAAGCTAACTTTGAATTACCGCCGTCTATTTCCAAAGCATCGCTTTCAATGGTTTTTGCTGCACTTCCGTCAGAAACAACAGCTTTATCTGCAAACAACTCTAATAATTTATCTTTTACCATTTTAATTATCTCCTTATGTTAAATTTTTACTGCCACAAAATTAAGAAACCTTCTTTTCATCACTTGTAAGTGCTTCTATCTTCTTAAGGTCAAACTGACCGAATCTCAATATCGGTGTAGAATTTTGAACTTGAGCATAATTCAATAATAAATTTGTTTTTCTAAATGCTTCTTGTTCAAGTCTTGTGAAAATAGATTCATTACAATAAACTCTTGGTCTTGTTCCGTTCAATGTAGGAATTTTGTTCTTTGCGGAAATCAACAAATCAAACAAATCTCCATCAGTAAGGTTTGCAACATCGATATTTGCAATTCTTACAACATATTTCGGATTCTTAACGGAAAGACCTACTTTCCATTTGAACACATCGGCATAAGCCATCATCTGACCGTTTCCATCAGGAGCAGGTATCAACTGTTTGTCTAAAGCTTCATGTTCTATACCGGCTTTGGAATTTTTCGGATAGAAAGTTGTTACAGTGTTAGGAGACCAACCAACAAGATAAATTGAAGTTAAATTGTTGTTTCCACCTGCACTTAAAACTTGTTTTCCGTCTATTTTGTTATAGATTGTTTCAAATCCGTTAAAAGCACCGTTTACAACGGAACCTTTAAACAAATCATAAGCAAAAGCTTCACCCATTGCCTGCATGTGTCCTGAATTCTCATTCATTCTTACAGCCGCTTTATCTGATGCAATATCGATAATATCGGCATCAACTGCACCATGAGCTTCGTAAAGTATTACGGAATCTCTGAAGTTTTTACCTTTGGATTTCGTAAACTCTACACCTTGATTGATTTTTCTTCTTGTAACTTGAGGCAAACCGATTCTTCTTACACCTATCATGTCCGTATCGGTCATAGAAGGTACGGAAGGTATATCACTAAGCTCGTTTACTTGGTTGATATACTCCACGATAGTTAAAGCTTTACCACTTGGATCTGTTTCTTTAGCTTGATCTGCTAATGTTTTAAATTCGTTAGCCATTTTTTATCTCCTTTTTTATATTTTTCCTTCTCCATAGTTTTTTGTGTTACATGTTCGGATACAAACTTTTTGCTTTTTGGTGTTCGGTTCTGTTTTCCAAACTTACATTTCCCGAACCGTCAGGTCTGATAAATTTGTCGTCAGACAACTTTTCTCCTACCTTAACCAAAAAATCAACAACAGCCGGATGATTTCCTAAACCTGTACTCTTATCGCCTAAGATTTCAATGAGTTCCTTAGAACCATAAGTTTCAAGTGCCTTTCTGCCTGCTTTAAGTTTCGTTTGGAATTCAGGTCCGTAATTTTTCTTAACCTGCACTTTCCAATCATTGATAGCCGAAACCCTTTGAGCTTCATACTTAGCATTTAGTTTGTTTTGAAAATCTATCAGCTTGTTAGCCGTATCAACGGACAATTTGTTATCTTTACAAAGAGCAATAAACTCTTTTTTCTTCTCGTCATCGATGTTGCTGTTTTCTCCGAAAACCAACTTTGTATCATCAAAATCAACATCACCGTTTTTATTTTTGTTTTTATCTTGTTCACCTTTGTTATCCGGATCATCATCTTTCGGCGGATCCATCAAACCTTCAACATCTTTGTTGCCTTGTTCACCTTTGTTGTCTTTGTCGCCTTTATCTCCGTCATTACCGGGTTGTGGCGGTGTTTTTTGTTCTTTATCATCACCCGGTGCCGGTTGAGGTGGTGTAGGTGGTGTACCTTGTTCACCACCACCATTGTTAGGGTTTTTAACATCCTTGTTTTCTACTGTCATTTTTCTTCTCCTTCTTCCATAATTTTTTGTTGCAACTCTTTGTTATCTTGTGCAACATTGGTGTTAAATTCTTTTTGAGCTTGTAAAAACATATCCGGACAATAAGCCATAATATCGGCATATATTTCTTGCCCTACAGCTCTTTTACCTTCGTTGTATGCTGTTCTGTAAGGGTTATCATCAAAAGATGTCCCGAAAGTTTTTGCACTAACCATAATAGCCCACAAAACTCGTCTGCCTGCCGGAGTAGACATCACTTGCTTGTAATCATTAACTATTCTGTCTCTAATAACTTTTTTGTTTTTAGCCATTATTCCCTTGCCTGTTCATAACTTGAAACAAAATCTTCATGTATACTTTGTTCATTATTATCAATAGCATTAGCGGTATCTATCGTCTGTAAAAATAACGATAAACACTCTTTCATCTTGTTACTGTCTCCGCAAATAGCTTGTGCCGATTGATAAGCCAACTGAAAACTTAATGCTTTAACAAACACATCATCGAACAACTCTGTATTGTTTGAAATGTTTATCGTTGCCAAAATATAAGCATCTTCGATATTTGCAAGAATTAACTTGTTTAAATTGTCGTCAATAACAATTTTGTATTTGTTTTTGGATAACTCTTGTCTGTTTCTTTGTTGCCCTTTATAGAAAAGTTGTTGAATTCGTAACACATTGTCAGGATACGAATACACATTAGGCAAATCTTCTAAATCAGACTCATACCCTTCAACTTTTTGTAACTTCATAACGGAAGTCGCAAAACTCCAAGTATAAGCCCTTAAAGTTTCATGTAATGCCTGATTATAAAATACTTGAATTTTCACAGCTCTGTCAGACGGATCATTAAGGTCAGGTATAGTCTTTTGCCCTAAAACCGTAAGAGCCATATTTAAAATATCAAGTTTGGTAACCATGTTTTTAACCCCTCAAAATTGTTCTCTACATATAAGGGGTTAAAATTCAATTTATGTGTCCGCTTTATTGACGACACGAAAGGAGAGTTTTTTGCACACTTAACATGTACGGTTAGTCCATTGCATAAGGATCATAATCTGTTTGATCCACATTTTTCAATTGTTCTATTTTGGTTTGTACCGGATAAGCAAACGACAACACAAAACCGTCAGCATAATCCGGGCTTTTACCTATCCTCTTTTTAACTTCTTCTTTGCTTTCCAACAAAATTTTATTGTTTTTGTCATAGCTGTAATATACAGACGACAACTCATACCTAACTTGAGCATTTAAGTTTTCATCTGTAGAATAAAGACTTCCGCCGTCTTTCATCCATTCACGAGCAAGTCCGTACATTTCAGCCCTTTTGTTCGCATATAATTTACCTGAAGCTTTTTTAGCAAAATTAACTTCGGTAATCTTCGAACCATACCCTAATTGACAAGCCCTATCATAAGCACCGCTACCGGTACCGCCGGTAGTATCGATAAAACATTGGTCTATTTTAAGTTCATCAATCAACCTTGTAATCTCACCTGCAAGTTGCATACTGTCGGCTTTTTTCAATTGTTGCAAAAATTGTGCTTTTTTACCTTGTCTTAACCAAAAGTTCGAAGCATCATCACCGAACCTGGCTGTATCAATAGAAAGTATTCTCGGATAATCTTCAACCTCAAAATCTTGATACATTGTTGCTTGTGCTTTTTTTATTAAATCTATAGGGCAAATAGCTTTAAATCCGTCAACAGCCAACGGAAGCCCTTCCCAAACATGGTCGTATTCTTCAGGTTGTTGAATTTTACATAATTGTCGTTCACTTTCAAGAGTTTCATTAAAAAACGGATTATCTCTGTAGGTAAAATGTTTGTAAATAGTATCTTCGGCAGGATGAGCACAATAACGAACAAACACCGGATCTTGTTCTGATAATCTGTTAAAAGTAGCCCAAATTTCAGAACCTTTCTTTCTTATCGTAGGAACAAGAATCTGCCAACTTTCATTAGAAACGGTTTGAGCTTCTTCAACCCAAGCTCTGTCAATACCCTCTAAACTCTTTTTACTTTGCATATTTTTTAAACCGGAAAACAAAAACTCACTACTTGTTTTAGTGCAATAAATTCTGTCTTGAAAGAATTTAAAATATTGAGCTAATTTTGAATCTGTTATAATTGTTTCCAACAAATTTTTAACAGATTCTTTTATCGAATTTTGAATTTCTCTGCAACAAAGAATTCTAAACCTGTTATTCATCGATTCGATAATTAAAGCTCTTGCTACAGAATGAGATTTTGCAGAAGCTCTACCGCCGGAAATTATCTTTTTTCTTTTATGAACTTCCAACAAAAAAGAATAACATTCAGGAATAACGATTTCATAAGTATTATTATTGCTGTATTTCATGTACAACATCCTCTTTATTAACATATTTCACAACAAGTTGAACCGGAGCAAAATTGTTGTTATTAACTTCGATACTTGCCGTATCCCCAAAAATACGGTGAAACTTACCAAGCAACTCAAGAGCCCTTAACTTTGCCATTTCGTTATCGGAATTTAAAGCAATCTCTGTTAATTCTTGTAAAACTTGAACTTTAGAAGCAATTGTTTTACCTAATTCATTGCCGATATCTTCAATTTGTTTTTCTGTTTTATTTTCTAATTTTTGTTGCAACTCGTTTAATCTTTCTTTGATTTCCGGTAACTGCATCAGATCATGAGCATAATTATTTAATTTTTTCTTTGAAGTTTTAGTTTTATTAAAAGCTTTCATATAACTTTCTGTCGCATTACCTGTAGCAATATAATAAGCACAAAACTTTTCCCAAGTCGGTTTAAGCTTCTTTTTCTTTTTCATTTTTTTGTATATCTCCTTGTTAAAGGTTGTAAGTTATATTTAACAACAACTTTTCTTATCTGTCTGTTACTTATACCGCTTCTTTTTCTAATCTTTTCATAAGTCCAAGCCATCGCAAGTAAAGAAATAATAATTCTGTCTTTTTTCGGTATATGACGATAATCGAAATGAGAAATAAAAGATTGTTCTGTTTTTAAAAATTGTCTGTAAGAACAAAAATCATCAAAATTAACTCTAATATCGTTAGTTAAATTAACTTTTTTCAATTAAACTCTTCTCCTTCTTATAAAATTTTACTCCCAAAGAAAACAGCTAAACAAAATAACATAAAACAAGCTATCAAAATAACGGTCAACAACATTTTTCTTCTCCTACAAAAAACTCATTTGTTTATCTTCTTGTTTGGCTTTTTCTTTATAATCTTTTAAAATTTCTTCCATAATTTTTATTCTTTTATCCACAATACTTTGACTTATTTTTCCTTGTAAAACCAATCTCGGAAAAACATCTTTTCGCATTTTTAATTCTCTTTCAATTTCTTTAATTTTATCGTTTGTTGTTATTATCATTGTCATAAATTATCTCTCCATTAATTTTTTCAAACACATATTTTCCTAATTCCGGTATCACACAATTTCTTAAAATCTGCCTAAATTCAACATTGCTAAAATCTTTTCTGTATTTGCTTAAATCAAAACCGTATAATTTCTGCATTTCTTTTTCATCGTCTTTAAGATTCATAAAGCTGTGATTCTTGGTATCTGTTAAAATAAATTTGTTGCTCCAAAAGAAATGTCTGTTCATTTCAAAAGTCGGTGCTATTAAAGGTTTATAGTATGGTTTAACATTTTCTATTACCCAATTCCCTGAATAAAAATGTTGCAACAAAATTATTTCTTGATATAACTTCATATCCGGATAAACTATCTTTTCTGTTTTGTGATAGTTGAACATCTGTAAATCACTATGTGTCGGACACGGTGGACTTGCCCAAATAAAATCAAACTCTCTAAAATGTTGCCTTAAATATTCGTGAGCATCACCGACTATAACTTCATCATTCGGATAAAAATCTTTATAAATTTTCGCTATCTTTGGGTTTAACTCTATTGCGGTTATATCGTGTTCCCCCCCCCAAAGTTTTCTATTTCCGCCTATACCGCAATATAAATTTAAAATTTTCATTTACACCTTCTTAAACACCGACTTAGATTTTTTAGAATATATGTTTTTCATAACATCAAAACACTTAATAATACCCTCTTTGTCTAAATCTAAAAAACATTCACAATGTTCGGGTTTTAATTCAAACTTATCACTTTGAACACGATTGGCAACTAACTTTGCTTTATCCAAATCATAACCATACTTATCAACCAAATAATCCACAAGTTGTTGATAATCTTTTGGTATTTCCGCTTTTTCAGATGTTGCCGTTTGTTGTTTGTCGTTTGCCGTTTCAGGTTTTGGAGAATTAAAAAAAGGGGGTTCGGGGTTCTCCCCGTTTGGTTTTCCTTTCACACTTTCCTTTCCTTTTTCTTTATCTTCTTTTCCTTTAACTTCTTTTAACTTCTCTTTAAAAAAAGGAGCGGAACTCGTTCCCCACTCCTTCCCCACAGGTTCCCCACCGGTTCCCCACTCCTTCCCCACTAACTCATCAGTTTCACTCTTAATTTGTCCTTTTTTTTCAGTACCTTCAAACTTTCCTTTTAATTTACTTGCGGTTGCTTTTTTTATTTTTTGATGTTTTAGAAAATTTTTTATACAAATCACACCATTTTTTGTAGAAATTACACCAATTTTAAATAATTCCGCTAAAAAATTTTCAATTCTTATATTTTTTTCGTAAGGAAAGCATTTTACAGCTATCCATTTTGAATTATTTTCTAAAAAACCTTCATCATCCGCAAAGTTCCATAAAGCAATAAACAAAAGTTTTGCTTTATCGCTTAAAAGAGCAACTTTCGGATCTTCCCAAAATTCCGGCTTAATCATTCTGTTTCTTGCCACTTGTTTTCTCCTAATCTAAACTTCCTAATCCTGCTTTAAAATTATGTGCAATTAAAACACTGTCTGCATTGCTTAAATTCAATTTTGTAGCCAAATAAGGATACAACCTTTTAGCCACATCATAAGCCGCTTTTTTAAGTTCGGCAGAACCTCTCAACCCTTTCGGCAACAATCTTTTCTGCCAAATTTTAGACGATACTACCGTATAACCTATCTCACATTCTTCTAAAGCTATAACTTCAGCTTCAAAACATCTAATTGAAATTAGTGCTGTATTCATCATTCTCGGACCTGCATTAAAAGGTTTTTCCATAAAACAATGAATATTATTTTCACCTTTTTTTATCCGGGACAAAAGCTCACACATACCCGGAAAATCTATCCGGGTAATGTGTCTTGCTTCTTTCTGATACGACAACTCTTTTTTTATCGGCAAACTGTGTATTGCCATAATATTTAGTTCGGTATCATACACCGCCAAACTTCCTGTTGTACCGTTATCTAACCCTATTATTTTCATTAAAAAGGTACCTCGCCGTTATCCATATTATCCATATTATTAGTATCATCATCATTATTTGTAACTTCTTGTGCTGTTGTCTCTATAACATTTTCGGAAGGCGGTAAAGCTAAAGTAACATTTACCGGACCTTCTTTATGTTTGCCTGCTTCGAACTCTTCTTTAAGTCTTATATCATCCAAATCTATCGGAACGGTTTTTATTACTTCTCCTGTTTGAGGATGAATAACATACTTTTCACCTTTATCAAAATTAAACTTTACTTTACATGTAACTGTTTTATTTGTCGATTTTTTCAAAATATCGTTACATAACTGATTTTGTTCCCTATGCAACTCTGAAAGCTGTTTGTTGTAATCGGCAACAACACCTTTCTTTTCTTCAGTTACATCTTCCGCCTCTTTTATACAACTTACTAATCTGTCTCTTTTTTCCGTCAACTCTTCCGGTGTAAAAGTTATCTCGCAAGGATACTCCGTTGTTCCTTCCATCTCATGAAACTTTTGTTCTTTTTTTGTCTTTCTTGCCATAGTTTTTAATTCTCCTTTTTAAAATTTATTGCCTTATCAATATTTTTTTGTTTATCAATTAACATCTTCGATATTTTTACATCTATACTTCCGTCAACAATTAAATGGTAAATCATAACCGTATTTTTCTGTCCTATTCTATGACACCTGTCTTCTGCCTGGCTAACATTACCGGGCACCCAATCAAGCTCTGCAAAAATAACCGTAGAACTTGCTGTAAGTGTTATTCCGGCACCGCAAGCAAGAATAGAACCTATAAAAACTTTTATTTTAGGATTGTTTTGAAACTCTTTTATTGCAACATACCTTTCTTCTTGAGAAGAATCTCCGGTAAGCTTTACAGACTCGTTTTTAAACTCATTATGTATCTTATTTATAACTTCTTTATGGTGAGCAAAAACAACAACTTTATCGGTATTTTCTAAAGTACTTTTAATAAACTCTATTATTAACGGTATTTTTGCAATAGCGGTATTCTTTCTTAATATCGCAAGTTCACTAAACCCTTTATCAACACTAAACTCCAAATTGTTTATTCTTTCAACATAACTATCAAACAAACTTAAAAATCTTTGTTCTTGTTTTATTGCATCTTTTAACTCTTTACTATCTGCATCGAAAATAACAGGTTGCCTAATTTTGTCCGGAAGCTCCGTTAAAACATCTGCTTTCATTCTTCTAATCATTATTGATGATCTTAATTTTTGTTGAAGTTCCTCAAGGTTTTTAGCTCCTTTATACTCCATATAACCGAACTTATTTTGGTGCATATCCGCATATCTTGTCATGTAATGATACCAATCCATCTCAAAACCAAGTCTTTGTATCAATGCAAAAAGTTCGGCAGGTCTTGAAACTATCGGTGTTCCTGTCATGTGTATATTTCTTACGGTTCTTTTAGATATTGCATCTACAGCTTTTGTTCTTAAAGCTTTTTTGTTCTTAGTTAAATGAACTTCATCGCAAACAACCAAATCAAAAAAATGATTTTTAAACAAATCCAACAACTTCGGTAACCGGTTATAAGAACAAATTACAATATTTTCATTATTAAAATCTTGTGCAACATCAACAATTTTAATTGTAAGCGGCTTTACAAGCCATTTTTTAAGCTCTTCCAACCAATTCCTTTTAAGTGTAGCCGTACAAACAATTAATACCTTTCTTATGTCATTAATGTTGTTTATAACACCTATTGCCTGAATTGTTTTACCTAACCCCATTTCATCTGCAAGCAACACATTTTTTTGTTTTATACAAAACTCTATTCCTGCTTTTTGAAACGGTAAATAATTTAGTCCTACAGGCGAATTAAAAAACATGTTACTGTTTACTTTTTTAGAATCTTCAATTTTTTTGTTATACAAAACCTTTTGTTTTTGTAATGCCTCTACCGTTGGCAAAGTTGCATATTTCTTTAATTTTTCTGCAACTGTTATATCGGTAGTTTCCCATTGTCTTAACTTTGTATTCCACGAAAAACCTGCTTGTTTTGGCACAAGCCGGCTTTCGTAGTTGCATAAACAAAAAAATTTATTTTCTAAACTTGAATACTTTAATTGAATCATTCTTTAAAACTCCGGTGTGTCATCAGGTTCAATTGCATCGTTACCGCCATCTACATCAAACTTATCTGTTGTATACTCACTTTTTTTAAATGTCTTTATCTTGTTATTTTTTACTGTTGTTTCGTTACCGTTAGTATCAGTCCAGGGTTGCTCTTCATGATAAATTTCCGCAACAACATCCATACCTACAATTTTATCCGGATCAAACACATACATATTGTTTTCATCTTTTTTATACTGTCCTGTAGCATCAAGCAAAGATTTTAACAACCATCTCTTTTTTTCTTCAGCAACTAAAAAGAATGTATCCGTTGCACCTGTTACAGCTTGTTGTATTTCGCATTTAAACATTCTGTTACCGCTTTTACTTGTCATAAACTCCATAGACAAAATTTTTACTACAGTATCGCCCGGCTTAAACAACTCTTTAGGTCTTCTTTCGTTACTCATATCCATTTTAAAAACAGCCATTTTTTCTAATCTCCTCTTTTTATTTTATTCTTAATCTTTTAAGTTCTTTTAAATTGTTATAAATAGTTAATGCAGGCAAAAATATGTTGTTAAAAGCTAAATCTATTGTTTCTTTATTAACGGTTTCCGTATTGTATTTAACTTCGTTTTTAGCAAGAGAAACAATAACAGCTTCATCAACACATGTCTTATAAATTTCATTATAAAGATTCACATAAGCACTAACCTGAATAACATACTCATCATAAATTTCAGGCGGTTTGCCGTCTTTTGTTTTACCTGTTTTCCAATCGAAAATAACAAGCTTATCATTCATTACACCTAAACAATCTAAAGTTCCGTTAACTTTATATTTTTCGCTTGTCATTTTAAGTTCTGCAACTTCAAGTTTTAAATTCGGATTGTCATTTCTAAAAGAAACAAAACTTTGTACCGCATTTTTAACTTCTTCACCGTAATCCGTTTGAATTGTAGTCGGCTTACCTATAATAAGGTTTTGTATAAGACTATGAATTTGTTTACCTATTGTTATACCTTTCCTGCTTTCTTCGTCACAAAATTGAGCTGTATTATTTTTATACCACATCTCAAGCCCAAGCTTTCTTAACACTGCCAACACCGTTGTTATCGATGGATACTTATTTGTATATCTGTCTGCCATGTTTTTTATCTCCTTATATTTTTTTGTATTCAATATTATTATCTGCAATAAACTGTCTTAACATTTTTAATTGTTCTGCCGTTGCACAAAAAGCAAGTTTTATAATATACTTTTGCGGTTTAGGTTCTTCCGGTCCTGTAGGAACAACTTCTTCTTGTTTTCCACCATACTTCTTGTTTAAATCTTGTATTTTATTTTCAGTGTCTTGTTGTTCTTTTTTTTCTTGTTGGTAAGTTTGTTCTATAACATTTACTTTTTTATCTTGTTCTGTAAGTCTTTTCCCTTCTGCAAGGGCAACCTGCAAATCAAGAGTTTGTATAAACTTATCTATTATTTGCTTTTCATATTTTTGGTTTAAATTTTTTATTGTGTCATATCCGGTCTTAAAATCTTTTATAATTGTTGCTATCTCTTCGCATATACTTTTAGATGAAGTTGTTTTATTTAACCATTTTTCTTTAAATATCTTTTCAAACGGTACAAGATTTAAAATTTCTTTAGCTTCTTTTTCATAATATTTTTTTATTTTGTCTTTTTTAACTTGCTTTTGTTCTATTTCAAGCTTTTCTAACTGAATACTTATTAAATTTAACGGTTGGTCTATTAACTCAATTATTTCTTTATACTCTTTTTCAAACTCTTCATACGGCTTTAAAAACTTTTTCTTTAACTCTTTTCTTTTAATTTCAAAACTATCCCTAAATTTTCTTAACTCTGCCAAATCTTTTTTACTGTCTTTCATTGATTCTTCAGTAGCTGTTATGTTACTGTAATACTGCATCCTTTTACTTATTTCCGCCTTAATTTCTTCTTTGTTAAACTTTACTACAGGCAACTCTCCTGTAGGTTGCGAAATTACCATTTCCATATTTTCCATAGTTTTAAATCCTCTCTTCCATTTATTTTTTAAAACAACTCTTCTACTTCTTGCTCTTCCGTTTTTTTAGGTTCTTCAACAACAACTTCAGCTTCCTGAACAACACTTTTTTTAGGTTCTTCAACTATAGCCGGTTCTTCTACCGGTGTTACTTCTCCGGTTTCCATATTTACATTAATTGCATTACTTTGTTTTACTCCCGGTAACTCGTCAAAATCTTCATACAGATTCGCACCACCTAAAATTTGTGGCACAAACATTTTCATACCGATACTTACAGCTCTGTTAAAAAGCATCGATTGCGGATATTTTCTCCAATTATCTCTGTTTACAAGCCCGGCTTTTGCAGCTTGTTTAATAGAATACGATGAAGTTCCTAACAACTCACCGTTTTCATAAAACTCTATCGTACAAATCTCTTCTGTAGATGCTTTAACTTTGTAATCAAAAACTTTTGTTTTTTTAATTTTTGCTGTAAATACTTTAGTCAAATAACAAATCTTATCATCCAATATATAAACGGCAGTCATTGATTCTATCGGTGAAAGACCTTGCTCCCTTCCGGCAATAATTTTCACTAATGCTTGAGCCGCACTTTTAACATCTTTAAAAATACCGCTGTCAAAAAATGCTTGTGCAATTTGTTTGTCTTCTAAAATCGACAAACTTTTACTTTCTTTTTTTTCTACAATTGCTTTGTTTTCTTCCATAGTAAAACACTCCTTTATTTTTTATGCTTATCTTTTTGTTTATATTCTGCTCTGTCTTTCTTAAACTTCTTTAAAATCTTTTTATTACTCAACATTTGTTCCATCTTAAACCCTTCTCTTACTTTCATTTTTTAACCTCTTTTAAAAAATGTTTCCGCATATTCTTCTTCACTCATGTTTTCTGTGTACTCCCACATAGCTAAAAAATACATTTCATTTTTAATTGTCTCTTCCGCATAAAATTTATTTATCTGTTCTATCTCTGTTAAAGGTTTTTCTTCGGCTATTACAGGTTCGGCAAAACTTTTACCTACAGCAAACCCTAAAGCAAATATTGCAAACACAATCACAAAAATCACTAATAAAAAAAATGTTATGTCTTTTGCTCTGTTACTCATTTTTTTTATCATCTGTTAATCTCCTTTTGCATTTGTTTTTCTAAAACAACAACTTTCTGCAACAGATCTAAAACCCTTGCTTCAATTTTTCCGTACTTAAGATAATTAACGAATTGTTCTCTTGAATAGTATCTCTTCTTTTTTATCGGAATTGCTGTTAAATTGGCTTTTGCAATAAGTTTAGACACATCGGATTTCGACTTTCCAAGTTCTTTACCTATCTGCTCGGCAGTTATTAAATCAACACCAAAAACAACCATCTTATTTCTCCTTTTCCAAAGCATTTGCTAAGGGCGGAAAGTCGGCAACATCGCTCCGGTAAACTCCGGCTATTACATTTTATTTAGGAGTGCTAAAAATATTTTGTAATAGTGGTAACCTTACATTGCCACTGAACAATTTCCACAAACCTAAACAATTGATACCCTTATAAACTCGTCAGTTTATAGCCCTACTAACAACTCGGTGGAATTGTATTCGGCTTGTTTAGTCGCTATAATAACCGTTGCAATCGGTTATCCATTTGTTTAATTGTGCAGTAAAACTTATCCGCCCCATTTTCAAATAACTCTGAAAAATGCTAAAATATAAGCCATAAAAAAACAGCAGAATAAAGAACAATTGCTTTCCAGGACAATGACTTTACACTCTGCTGTTTTAATATGACCAACCCTCTCGCAAGGGTTAAGTTTTTTGTTAAGTTGTTAATTTTTGTGTAAGTCATTTTTTTAAGTCCTGGAATATTTTCAATTTTTCAATGACATAATTATAACATAAAGGAATAATTATGTCAAGAATATTTGTGTCGTCTATAAAATGAAGAAAATATTTTATAAGGAGTAATAATTATGGCAAAAAATAATATTTTATTTTTTAAAGTATTAGAGCTTTTAAAAGAAAGAAAAATGACACAAACTGAATTAGCTAAGTTAGCAGGAATAAGCCAACCTTCATTAAGTAAAATTTTATCGGGAAGACACGAAACTAAAACAACTACAACAAAAAGAATTGCAAAAGCTTTAAAAGTGCCTGTATCTTATTTGATAGACGACAGTCAAAAAAAATTTGAAAACACCGGTATCATCGGCAACAATAATTCTAATAACCAATTTAATGTAAGAGATATAGAGTTACAACTTAAAGACCACGAAATAAGACTTCTTAAATTAGAAAATGAGTTATTAAAAAAACAAATTAGGAAAGAGAAATGAAAGGAATAATAATATCGATATTACTTTATATAGAAAGTCTTATTTGTTTTGCTGTTTTAAAAGCATACTATAAAGAAAGATTAAATATACAATATCACGAAAACAAAAGAAGAAATTTAGTTGAAAATACTTTTTTTACCTATTTTGTTTTTGTTTTAATTTTCCTTATAACAACTTTTCTAATACCATTAATGCATTATCATAATGAAATGGAAGCCCCTATCAATTTGTTATCACTTATTATTGTTCCAACAATAATTTTATTATTTGGTCTTGCCGGTATGTGTTATTATTATGGCAAAGAAATAGAGAAATTAAGAAAAGAAGTTAATTATTTTAAATTTAATCATGATTATAGTGTTTTAACGAAAGAAGGAGAAGAATTAAGAAAAGAAATAAAAGCAGATGCTTTAATAAACAAATATCAAGAACAGTTATGTAGTTTGATTGCCGAAATTAAACCTAACAATATTTCTAATATACACGAAAAAACATATGATATTATACATACAAAATTTTATTCCATTATAGACAAAGAAGATTATAAAAGAATAGAAAATATATTAGAGAAAAAGAATGCACCATACAAACTTGTGGGGATGAAATATAAATTGATAAATATTCATGATTTCGATTTTGACAATATATTTGCTATAGCTTTTAGAGATTTTTTGTTAAAGAAATACGATTTACAGGTGGGAATAAAATATTATATTGAGGATAAACAAAACAATCAATGAAACTCTATAAACGTGGTAAATACTATTATTTTCGCCCGGTTATCAACGGTAAACAAATTTGGCACAATACCGAAGAAACCGAATATTTAAAAGCAAAAATCCACATGGAAAACTTTCTTGCCGATAAAAACAAAAGCAAGAAAAAGACTCCTGAAGGCAAATACAATATCGATACTTTACTTTGGACTGACTTTTGTAAATTATATATGGATTGGGCTAACTCAGTAAAAAAAGCTCCTGAAAGTGATTCTCTTGTTATAACACAAATAAATAGAATATTAGGTATAAAATATCTTAAGGAACTCGATGAACCTAAAATAAGGCAATACATAAGCTATAGAAAAGAATTCGATAAAGTTAAAGATAGTACTTGCAACAGACAGCTTCATGTAATAAAATCGATGTGGACTTTTGCTATAGAACATTTAGGCATAGATGTAAAAAGCCCGGCAAAATTAGTAAAAGATAAACCTGTAGCAAGAGAAGTAAAAAAGATATTTTTTACAATCGAACAAAAAAATAAAATATTAAAAGAAGCAAATCCATTATACATGAAAATATTATGTTGGTTAATGTTTTCTTTTGCACTAAGATTAAAGGAAGCTGTTTTAGTTGAATGGAGCGACATCAACTTTAAAACAAACCGTATTTTAATAAATCCGCAAAAAACGGAAAATAAAAATCCTAATGCTACAAGTCTTATTATGCCTACGGATTTTGTAAATTTTATAAAAACAGTACCTCACAAAGGTAAATATGTAATCGGAAAAGAATTTATAACAAGAAAACAAAGAAACGATTTAAACCATCTTGTAACAAAACAATTTAAACGAATAGTAGGTATCGGCACATCTCATTCTTGCCGGCATACCTGGATAAGCCATGCAATCAACAATCCTAATATATCAGAAAGGGACATCATGAAGTATGCCAGGATAACAGATCCGAAGACTTTAGATAGCTATGCACATTATAAAATAGAAAGAGAATATACAATAGCAAATGCGGTTTATCAGGAAATTGATAAAACAAAAATAACAAAAGAAGAAATAGATCGTAAAATAAAAGAATTAGAGGAGTTAAAAAAATCGTTGTAAATTCAAAGACAGTAGTCCAAATATAGTCCAAGATAGAGGATAAAAATCTCCTCTTCAGGGCGAGTAAATAAGCACCCCCAAGTTACACTGTTTAAGATCAATTTTACCGCAAAATGTAACTTTTAGAAAAGAGTAACAGTCAAAGTATTATATAAAGAAATTAAAGGAGATTACTATGAAAAAAGCTAAAATGTTACTAAGCCTTGTAGTTTTGTTCGGGTTAACATCTTCGTTGTCAGCAGAAATTCCCAAAGACATGAAAAAAGAATGTTTTGTCCCACCGCAACAACGGGAAAACAGAGATTGTGATGAAGAAATGATGTTTGCCTGCGACATAGATATACCCCAACAAGATTTCGGTTCTTATGAAAAACTTTCCCCTGAAGCGGAAAGAGATTTTGATAAAAAATTCTTGGAAGATAAACTCAACAAATTGAAACTTACCAATAAGCAAAAACAAGATTTTAAAAAACTTACGGAAAAAAGCAAAAAAGAAATTAAAGAATTAACAAAAAAATTTAAATCAAAAGTAAGAGATTTAAATAATGAATTTTATAAAGAAAAATACAATGCAAAAGATGTAAAAAATTTAGTTAAAGATATAAAAGCCATATCCGCTAAAATCATAGATTCAAAAGCGGAAAAGAAAGAAGAATTAAGAAAAATTTTAACCGACAAGCAATATAACAAAATGTTCAAGCCGAAAACGAAATATGATGTATTGGCTGAAAGATTAGGACTAACAGAAGATCAGAAAGAAAAATTTATAGGAATTCTTGAAAGAAAAAAAGAACAAGAAGAACCTTTAAAACAGCAACTAAAGGATTTTGAAAAAGAAATAAGAGAAGAATTCGAAAAAGACGAAATCGATATGGCTGTTGTAACAAGATTATCCAATGAGATTTCAAATATAACAACCAAACTGTTTAAAATTGATCTCAATTCTAAAATCGAATTAAAATCCGTATTATCTACGGAACAATACAAGAAATATACGAATCCGAATCGTCCTAAGCCTATACTACCTATAAAGCCTGTTAAACCGATAATATATGAGCCGATGGATTCCAATAAAAATATTGACAAAAAATAATTGATGGTCTATAAATAAATATGTCGGGTGTTGTGGTCATAAATCCTGCGGGAAAATATCACCATAAATCACCCGACATTTTTTATCTTTTCTTAAATTTTGTATAGTAACTTCTTTTTGAATTGAATTTATTCTTATTCGAATAGCCGTGCTTATTTCTGTTATTATTTTGATGTTTACTTGAATTCCCCAAAGTTTGTGTTATTACAAGCTTTTGTTTCATTCTTGCATTTCTGTCTTTTTCAACAAAAATATCATTTCCGTTTAAATCCTGTTCGGTATAATACATAAGAGTCGAAAAAGTAGAAGGCGTCGGTGTAAAGACTTGAACCTGTTCCGGACGGAATTTTAAATTTTGATTAATGAACAATAATAAATCATCCATATCATATAAACTGCAACCGGGATGATCTACCATAAAATAACATGTTAAAAATTGGTTTAACGGCTCATTTATTCTCTTAAATTCATTCATAAAATCTAAAAATACAGTCTGTTTAGGTTTCCCCATACTTTCCAAAACATTGTCGGATGTATGTTCCGGAGCAATTTTTAATTGTCCCGATATATTGTTATTTGAAATATATTCCAAATATTTTTTACCGTTTTGCTTGTCTGCCATAATTAAATCATGTCTTATACCGGAAGACACAAAAACTTTCTTTATTTTGTTGTTTTTTGCAACTTCGGATAATAAATCGATTTGTTTATCATGAGAGAAAATAATATTTTCACAAACTGTCGGATACAAACATCTTTTATTTTTACAATTACCGGTAGTTCCGTGTACTTTACATGCTATTTTATACATATTTCCCGTAGGCCCGCCTATATCGGAAATATAACCTTTAAAATCAGATTTTTGGACCAGTTTATTGATTTCTTTTATTATTGACTCTTTACTTCTGGAAATCACGGATTTTCCTTGATGAACGGCTATTGCACAGAAATTACATTCTCCGCAACAACCTCTGTGTGATACTACGGAAAACTTTATGGTTTCCTGAGCTTTTACATTGCCCTGTTTTGCATAATAAGGATGAACTTCCCTTGTAAAATCCATATCATAAATTTTATCCAATTCTTCCTGTGTTAATTGCGGTTGCGGCGGGTTATGAATTAAATATCTCGTATCGTGCTTTTGATTTAAGCCTTTGGAATTAACATATGCGGAATTTTCGTAGAAAGTTTTGAACATTTCCCTAAAAAGGTCTTTATTTTGAACACAATCTTCAAATGAAGGTATATCAATGTATCCGTCACGCGAAGTTTTTGAAATATAACATAATCCTTTTATATCACGATAATCTTTATTATCCCTTAATGCATAAGAAAGGTCTAACATTGTTTTTTCTGCCATTCCGTAAGCCAAGATATCGGCTTTAGCATCAAAAATCAAAGACCTTCTTAATTTTTTATCTTTTATATCATAATGAACAGTTCTTCTTAAACTTGCTTCAATTCCGCCTAAAACTATCGGTTTTGTATTTTTAAAGTATCTTCTTATAAGGTTTGTATAAACCATACAAGCTCTATCGGGACGACGATTATTTACTCCACCCGGAGTTAAATCATCTTCATTTCTGAATTTTTCTGTGGCCGTGTAATTTGCAACCAAAGAATCCATTGCACCGGCACTTACTGCCCAGTATAAAGAAGGTTCCCCCAATCTTGCGATATCATCGCTTTTTACATCAGGTTGGGCAATTATTGCAACTTTAAAGCCATGTATTGTTAACCAATTACCTATAACGGCACTTCCGTTAAAAGGACTGTCAATATACACATCTCCGGATATAAGTATTATATCCGGCTTATCCCAATGTAATTTATTTATTTCTTCTTTAGTTGTAGGTAGAAACATTTATCACCATTTATGAAATATAAAAAATACGGCAAGAACTATAAAAGCAAAACCGACAATATAATTCCATTTCATAGATTCATGTAAATATAAAACGGAAAAAAAAGAAAACACTACCAACGAAATAACTTCTTGTATTGTTTTCAATTGTGCGGCATTAAACTGTCCGTATCCTATTCTGTTGGCAGGAACCATAAAACAATACTCAAGCAAAGCAATCGCCCAACAAATAAGAATTAACTTCCACATTTTTATATTGTTGAACTTCAAATGCCAATACCATGCAAAAGTCATAAAAATATTTGAAAAACCCAATAAAATAATTGTTTTCATATCTGTACAATGATTTAAATTTAAGAATTGAAATTTTCTTGGCGGAGAGAGAGGGATTCGAACCCCCGGTAAGGAAACCCTACGCTAGTTTTCAAGACTAGTGCCATAAACCAACTCGGCCATCTCTCCATATACTATAAATAATGGAAATCATTATACATTTTTTTTGAATTTGTATCAAGCATTTTTATTTTATAAAATTAGGTTATGTTGATAAAAAGAAATTTTATTTTTAGCCTGATTATAACCGTTATCTTCATATCTTTTGGTATTGTATATTATAATCATCAAAACAAAAAATATACGATAGACGGTTTTATTCATAAAGCCTCGCATTGTTTCAAAAACGAAGATTATCTGCAATCCATAAGGTATTATAAAAAAATTATTTCAATGGGAACAACCGATGAAAAAGTCTATATAAATGCAACAAACGCTTTAATTCGGACGGGATATTATGAAAAAGCAATTGAACTTTTGTTAAGAATGGAAAGAGAATTACCCCCATCCTGTGAAATGTATTATTTGCTTGCATACTCACACTACTTAAAAATATTAAACAACAATGAAAAAAAAGATTTTAGAATTCCTATAGAATATTTGAAAAAGAGTCTCGATTTGGATTCCAGAAATAAAGCATCTTATAAACTGCTCGGATCGATATATGAGAGAAAAAGACAGTATGAATATGCGAGACAATGGTATAAAAAAGCTTCTATGGAAGATATCGATAATGCCGGTGAGTTTTACGGATTTATAGCAAATACATATTTCAAGCAAAGAAGATTTGAAGAAGCTATAAATTACTATGAAAAAGCTCTGAAAGAAAACAAAAATTACATATCGGCATATTATAACATTGCGGAGATATATAAAGAAGAAAGTAATTTTGAAAAATCCGAAGAATATTATAAAAAGGCAATAGAGATAAGTCCGGATTATATTTATCCTTACTATCAAATAGGTAATTTATATTTTGAAAATAACGAATACGATACTGCTATCGATTGGTATAAAAAAGCTTTAACTATAGAACCTAATGATCAAAATGTTAATTTCTTTATTGGAATTGCTTATAAAAAAATTAATGAGAAGAAAAAAGCGGAAGAGCATTTGAAAATTGCGGCTTATTCCGGAAATGATGATGCTTTAGAAGAATTAAAAGGGGTGTTATAAATTAACAGCTATGTTTTATAAACATAAATATTTGTTTTTCATAATTCAATTTGTTTTTTGTTCGATTTTAGCTTATTTTATAAATCAACAAATTATTTTGGTAGGTTTATTGAGAAATCTTTTTATCGACTCGCTAATAATATATTTATTACTTATTTTTATATCGGCATTCTTGTCGAAAATAATAACACAATTTTATATTTTATCTATGAAAATGATTAGAGCTAAATTTTACAGAAGATTCTTTTATTGGTTTTGTTTTACGATTATCTGTTATACGACAACTTTTATAATATTTGCCATTTCTATTGAATACTAAATTTTTTCTTAAGATTAAAAGTTATTGATAATATTATTACTTTATAAAGAATATCACACATTGCAAAAAACAAAATATTGATAACAATTCTGTTTTTTATTCCGAAAAGCAAGACAAACACAACCAACATCAATTCTATAAAGCTGCTGAGTTTGGAAAAATTTAAAATAAAAATTTTATTGTATTTCTTATAAAAGAAAAAAGCGATTATATATATAATTATTGCCAGAATACTTAAAAAGAATACAACAGGAATAAGTTCTTTAATTATTATTTTATTATTCACGAATATTAATAAAGATAAAAATATTAAAAAAAGTCTATCCAAACAAAGAACGACAAAGTTATTTCTATAATAATTTAAGCTTAAAACTACTATATAAAAAAGCAAAATCCATAAAAGATATTCATCAAATACAGTTATTTGGTTAAATAAAAGACTTACAAGAAAGCAAGGTACAAGCCATATTGTTAAACTTTTTTTTAACAGTATAAAAAGATTATTAATTTTATTTTCTCCGGTATTTATTTGTCAAACTAAAAATGATATAATTTCTTCAACTTAATGATATTTTTTTTTGCAAGATTTATCAACATAAATCTTGTGTTATTGTTTTTTTATTTTAAATATAATTAAAGGAGTAATATAATGATAAGTTTTATTCTTCAAGTTCTTGCGGTTATTTTCGGCTTGGGCTTTTTGGTATTTATACATGAGCTCGGTCATTTTTCGGTTGCTAAGTTCTACAAAGTTAAAGTATTAAAATTTACTTTGGGTTTCGGTAAAGAAATATGGGGTTTTACAAAAGGTGAAACCAGGTATTCCGTTTGTTTATTTCCGTTGGGTGGAATGGTTGCTATGGCCGGAGAAAATCCCGACGAAGCAAAAGGTGAAAAAGATGAATTTCTATCTTTACCTTTCTACAAAAAGATTATGATAATATTTGCCGGCCCTCTCATGAACTATATTCTCGCGGTGGTTATGTTTGCTTTCATCTTTAATTTGTGGGGAGTGGCATCAATATCGGACAAATCCTATGTAGGAGCTTTAGCAGAATCAGGATGTGCAAAAGCAGCCGGATTGGAAACTAACGATAAAATCACTTACATTGACGGTGTAGAAATAAATGATTGGGTAGCTTTAATAGAAAATATAAAAGACAAAGCCGAAAAAGAAATCAATTTAAAAGTTTTAAGAGATGATAAAGAGTTGGAATTTAATTTTGTATTAGATAAAAACCCTACAACAGGAGCAGGTATGTTAGGTATCCAACCGCTTATCACAAAAGAAAAACTCCCCTTCTTAAAAACAATTTCTTTTGCAGGTTACACGGTAGTATATCAAACGACTTTTACTTTGCAATATTTGTGGGACAAATTAATAAAATGGGAAAAGCCCGAAGTTGCAGGACCGATAGGTGTTATACAATTTATGGCAAATTCCGCAAAATCGGGTTTTGAGAGTTACATAAGGTTATTGGCTGTTATTTCCGTAGCTCTCGGATTATTTAATTTGCTTCCTATTCCTATGGTTGATGGAGGAATGATAGTTTTGTTCTTGTTGGAAGGAATTATAAGAAAGAGAATCAGCACGAAAGTAATTTCAATATACAATTATATCGGTTTGGGATTAATATTATTAATATTTTTGTTTGCTACATACAGCGATTTAATAAGATTAGGGTTAGGCAAATTATTTAAATAAAAGGTATTAAAATGTTTACAAGAAAAGATACAAAAGTAATAAATGTCGGCGGTGTAAAGATAGGCGGCGGAAACCCTGTTGCAATTCAATCAATGACAAACACAAATACGAGAGATTGGAAAGCAACGGTAAAACAAATAAAAGAGTTGCAAGATGCCGGTTGCGAAATAATAAGAGTTTCCGTTCCGGATATGGAATGTGCAAAGAATATAAAACTTATAAAGAAAAACATTAAAATTCCGTTGGTTGCCGATATTCATTTCGATCACAGACTTGCAATAGAATCCATAAAGCAAGGTGTAGATAAACTCAGAATAAATCCGGGCAATATCGGTTCTAAAGAAAAAGTTATGGAACTTGTAAAAGAAGCAAAAAAAGCCCATATTCCAATAAGAATAGGTGTTAATGCGGGCTCCTTAAAAGAAGTTCATAATTTTTCAACAGTAAAAGATAAAGCAAAAGCTCTTGTAAAAGCCGCTATAGAACATGTAAAAATATTGGAAGACTGCAATTTTGACGATATTGCGGTATCTCTTAAGGCTTCCGATGTGGAAACAACAATTGAAGCATACAAACTTTTTGCATCAAAAAGAAACTATCCCACACACTTGGGAATTACCGAAGCCGGTTCTATTTTCAGAGGGACAATAAAATCGTCCGTAGGTTTAGGTATAATGCTTGCTCAAGGTTTGGGAGATACGATAAGAGTTTCTCTTACGGCAAATCCTGTTGAAGAAGTCAGAGTTGCTTATCAAATATTGCAATCTTTAGGATTAAGATCAACAGGTGTTGAAGTAATATCTTGTCCGACTTGTTCAAGAACAAAAGTTAATTTAATAAAGATTGTTGACGAACTTGAAGCGGCATTATCAAAAGTTCGCAATAAAAACACAAAGAAGAATATTAAAATTGCCGTTATGGGCTGTGTTGTAAACGGTCCGGGAGAAGCAAAAGAAGCGGATTTCGGAATAGCAGGCGGAATAGGAGAAGGTATTTTATTTAAAAAAGGTAAAATAATTTGTAAAGTTCCCGAAGATAAATGGGTAAAAAAACTTTTATCAATGTATAAAAAGTCAATTTAATTATATCAGGAGAAAAAAAATGGGTGAAATTTATTTAACCAGAGACGGAAGAAATAAACTTTTAGAAGAATTAGATAGATTGCAAAAGAGAAAACCTCAAATTCAAGATGAAATAGCAAGAGCAAGAGAACACGGAGATTTGAGAGAAAATGCGGAATATCATGCTGCAAAAGAAGCATTAACAAATCTTATGCAGAGAATTGCGGAAATAGATTCAAAACTTTCAAGAGCGAAAATTATTGAAGAATTAAATATCGATCCGAATAAAGTATTCATTGGAGTTACCGTTACAATAAAAGATGAAGACGGTGATGAATATGAATATTCCATCGTTGATGAAGAAGAGGCAAATCCAAACGAAATGAAAATCTCTATCGGTTCCCCTCTCGCTCAGGGATTATTGGGACATGGTGCCGGAGACAAAGTTGATGTGGAACTTCCTGCGGGAACCATGAAATTTGAAATAGTAAAAATCACGAGATAAACACTACGGAAGAAAAGAAGATTGGAAGATTAGAAGATTTGCAACGGCAAAGAAATCAAACTATAAGCAAAAAAACAGTAAAATGCTTGTTAATTGTCGCTTAGCATTTCTTCGGCATGTTTTATTGCATGTTCCGTTACTTTTTCACCGGAAATAATTTTAGCTATTTCTTCTACTCTTTCTTTAGCACTTAAAACCTTGGCTTTCGTTATATTTCGGCCTTTTTCCGATTCTTTATATATTTTTATATGGTTGTCCGCATTTGATGCAATTTGGGCCAAATGCGATATTGATATAATTTGTCTTTGATTTGAAAGGCTTTTTAGCTTTTTACCTATTTTTTCACCTGTTTTTCCGCTTGTTCCGGTATCGATTTCATCGAAAATAACGGTATCGACATTGTAGTGATTCGATACTGTAGTAGACAAAGCCAACATTACTCTCGATATTTCACCGCCGGAAGCAACAAGAGATAAAGGATAAAGTTTTTCCCCTTTGTTTGCACTGAACATAAAATCCAAATCGTCAAAACCGGTTCTTGTTATTTCACCTTTTTTTATATCAATTTCAAACTGAGAATTTTTCATATTTAAATCTTCAAGTTCCGATATTATATTCTTTGATATAACTTTTGATACTTTTTTCCTTTTATCGGAAATTTGTTCACATAAACTTATAATTTCCTTTAATATGAAATTTATTTCCTTTTGCAATTTATCCATATTTACTTCATAGTTTTCAAGACTTTTAACTTTATCTTCCAAAAGTTTACCGTAGTCGATAATTTCTTGTATTGTTTTACCGTATTTCGATTTCAATCTCTTTATTAATTGTTGTCTTTCCAACATATTATCCAAAGTTTCGGGTGTAATATCCGTACTGTCGGACAAATCTTCAATTTCTCTGTAAATATCATCTATTTGACTCATTGACGAGGCTAAATTTTTAGAAATATTTTCAATATTTATTCCGTATTTTTCCAACAAGGCAACTTGTTTATTTATTATGGAAAGATTATCTGTAACAGAATGTTCCTGTTTATATAATATCGACAACATTTCACCTGTAACCGTTTTTATTTTCTCGGCATTTTTTAATTTAGGAAGTTCCTGTTCTATTTTTTCTTCTTCGTCAGATATTAAATTTGCTTTATTTATTTCGTTTATTTGATATTTATACAAATCCAACAATCTTTCTCTGTCCGTATTTGCTTTTTCTATTTCTTCTTTTTGCTTTTTTAATTTCTCGTATTCATCATATTTAGTCGAAAGTTTTGCTAATAAAGAATCATTTTTTGCTATACCGTCTACTATTTGTTTTTGATAATTTTGTTCAAACAACATATTACTTTTATGTTGAGCATAAAAGTCAACCAAATATTTTCCCATATTTGAAAGAGTATTTATGCTTACGGAAATATCGTTAATAAAGGCTTTACTTTTTCCGGAAGAATCAATTTGTCTTCTTATTATAATGTCATCTTCGCAATCTATTGATAATTCCGAAAGAATATTTTTAACGGCAGCGTTTTTTGAAATATTAAATTCCGCAGAAATCGTGCATGAAGAAGTCCCCGTCCTTATTATGCTTGTGCTTGCTCTTGCACCCAACAACAAATCTATTGAATCTATAATTATTGATTTTCCGGCACCGGTTTCTCCGGTTATAACGGTAAGTCCTTTTTTAAAATCTATTGTTATATTTTCTATTAGAGCATAGTTTTTAATAGATAATGTGGTAATCACTTAAAACTACACTCCCCATTTTAATTTCGTTTTTAATGTATCAAAATAAGAGTAATTTCTGTCTCTTATAAGTTTTGCTTTTTTTGAAAACATTTTTATTTTCACTTTTTTATTTTTATCTAAAATATAACTTTCCTGTCCGTCCACAGAAACAACTAAATCCGATTTTTTGTTATCATCGGTGGAGGTAAATTCCAAAACATTATTACAATCCAAAATCATAGGTCTGTGTGTTAATGTGTGCGGAGATATCGGAGATATAATAAACAAAGATAATGTTGGATAAATTATAGGTCCGGAAAGAGCTAACGAATATGCCGTAGAACCCGTAGGTGTAGCTATTACTATTCCGTCACCTTTATAACTCGACAAAAACTTTTTATTAATAAAAGAATCTATGGAAGTAAGTCTTCCGTTATATATTGACCTTATGACACAATCATTTAATGCCGTTGTTTTTACCGTTCCGTTTTTTGTCGCAATTTCGATATCCAACATCATTCTTTCTTCGTATTCAATACCGTTACTTAAAATATTTTCCAATGAATTAAAAACATTTTTGATATCTGTATCGGTTAAAAACCCCAAAGTCCCCATATTTACACCCATAACCGGTATAGAATATTTTGAAACAAGTCTGCTTATTCTTAACATTGTTCCGTCACCGCCGAGAGAAATTATAAAATCAACTTTCGGATTTTTGTTAAGTTTATAAGAAATATTTTTAACCTTTATGTTTTTTGCTTTTAACCAATCGGAAATTTTAGCACAATATTGTTGTGCGTTAGGTTTTAAATGGTTGTATATAATTCCTATTATCATTTTATTTATGCCTTTTTTAATTTAAATGTGCTATAATTGATTATTATATTAAAATTGTATTTTTTTTAAAATATTTACTACAGGAGAGATTATAAAATGTTTTGGCAAAAAGACATTGAAACGATGGACAGAAAAGATTTAAGAAAATTTCAGTTGGACTGTATCAACAAACAAATTGCTCTCGCAAAAAAATCACAATTCTACAAAGACAAACTCGCAAAAATAGGCGAACTAAAATCATTAGATGAAGTAACAAAACTTCCTTTCACGACAAAACAAGATTTAAGAGATTCTTTCCCTTACGGTTGTTTGGTAACGGATTTAAAAGATGTTGTAAGAATGCATTCTTCTTCGGGAACTACAGGTAATCCTACAGTTGTATTCCACACAAAAGACGATATAGCAAATTGGGCCAATATATCTGCAAGATCGATGTATTGCGCAGGTGCAAGAAGCACCGATGTATTTCAAAACACAATGGGATACGGTTTGTTTTCGGGCGGACTCGGATTTCATTACGGCGGAGAAAGATTAGGAATGATGACTATTCCTATAGGTCCGGGAAACAGTAAAAGACAGCTTTGGTTTATGCAACATTTTAAAACGACGGTTGTACACATTTTGCCGAGTTATGCATTAAGATTATCCAACACGGTAAAAGAGCTCGGAATAGATGTAAAAAAAGATTTAAATTTAAGAATATTTTTTATAGGTGCGGAACCTCACAGTGAAGCAATGAGAAAGAAAATAGAAGAATTATATAATGTTAAAGCATACAATTCTTACGGATTGTCGGAAATATCAGGTCCGGGAATTGCTTTTGAATGTCAATGCCAACAACATTTACACATTTGGGAAGATTATGTATATCCTGAAATTGTAGATCCTAAAACATTCGAACCTTTACCTGACGGTGAAGAAGGAGAATTGGTATTAACGACATTACAAAGACAAGCAATGCCTCTTATGAGATACAGAACAAAAGATTTAACAAGAATTATATCCGAACCTTGTGCCTGCGGAAGAACGCACAGAAGAATCGCAAGAATAACGGCAAGAACGGATGATATGATGATTATTAACGGAGTAAACATTTTCCCCATACAAATAGAAAAGACAATATTATCAATACCTGAAGCAGGTAAAAATTATGTTATCGAATTGATTGATCACAATTGTATGGATAAGTTGAGAATAAAGGTGGAAATCAACAATGATACTTTCAAAGGAACATTGAAAGATTTGGAAAAATTACAAAACAAATTAATAAGCGAATTAAAACAGGAACTTGATGTTACTCCTATAGTTCAATTCGTTGAAGCCGGCAGTTTACCTGTCAGTGAAGGTAAAGCAAAAAGAGTAATTGATTTAAGAGCAAAAAAATAAAAAAGGAGACAAAAATGGCATATCACATATCAGTATTCTTAGAAAACAATCCGGGAAAATTGGAAAAAATAACAACAATTTTATCCGAAAACAATATTAACTTAAGAGCAATGTCTCTTGCAAGTTCGGGTGATTTCGGTGTAATGAAATTGTTGGTTGATGACCCTGATAAAGCTTTTGATGTTTTGAAAGAAAACAAAATAGCCGTAACAAAAAGACAAATTATAGGTGTTGTCGTAGATAATGTTCCGGGAAGTTTCAACAAATTATTGTTAACATTAGCTTCAAACAAAATAAATATAGAAGATTGTTACGGATTTTTGTTAAGTAACGGAACAACGGCAGCTATTGTTTTGGAAATAGAAAATTATCCTGATACTGCAAAATTATTGTGTGATAAAGGATTTGATGTTTTAAGTTCCGAAAAAATTTATAAATATTAATTTTCAATAAAAAAAACAGCCGTCGGAATTTTGTTCCGACGGTTATTTTTTTATAAGAATTAAAATATATTAACAAAACATAGAAATATATTCTTCATAATCATCGTCATCAATATCATCACTGTCATAATAACTGTTATATCCGAAATAATATTCCATACCTGCCGAAGCATAATTTTCACTATTCTGCTTATTTATACCGGTTTCATGCATAAAGAAAAAAGATGAAGATGCAACAATAAACAAAAATCCCGCAGCCATTACTATTTTTTTCTTGAAAGAATTAAAGAAAGAACCGAACATTACTACATTATCGTCTTTTTCAATATTCTCACTTTTTATTTTATTCATAACAGAAGCCGTAAAATCGGAACTCAATTCTTTTTTCGGAGCTTTGGACAAAACCGTTTTTATATTTTTAAGCATAATGTAGTCTTGTTTACATTTATCACATTCTTCAAAATGTTTCAATAATTCGGAAACAGATTGAGCGGATAATTCATTATCTATGTATTGAGAAATTAATTCTTGTGCTTTATTGCAGTTCATTTTAAATTACCCCCTTCCGTTAAAATTTCTTTCAATCTGTTTCTTGCTCTGAAAATCCAAATTTTTACATTTTCTACCGATGCATCCATCATTTTTGCTATCTCTTCGTAAGAATAATCTTCTATATCTCTTAAAGTTAAGACCATTTTATAATTATCTTTCAGTTTTCCAAGAGCTTCTTGTACCATTTTCTGTGTCTCTTTTTGCATCAACTCTTTTTCCGTATTATCATTAGACTTCAAAAAATCAATTAAGTTACTCTTTTCTTCATCTTCACTGTTATTTATATCTAAAGGAACAACATTATGCTTCTTTTTCTTAGATATCGTTATCGTTTCGTTTATAACTATTCTGTACATCCAAGTGGAAAATTCAGACTCGAATTTGAATTTCGGTAAAGCTTTGAAAATCTTAATAAACACATTCTGAGCTATATCTTCACAGTCGCTTGTCTGCCCGCAAAACGAATAAATTATGCTAAAGACCTTGTTCTTATACTTGTCTATTATGATACTGAAAAGATCTTCTTGACCTTGAATAATTTTTTCAATCAGCTCTCTGTCTTCCATAAACTATAAATTAGACTCCTTAGTATTAAAAAAAGTTACACCTATTTTTTTGTTACGGCTTTAGTACTCTTTTTAACAGTGTTTGTTGCCGGTTTTTGTGCCGGTTTTGTTGTTTTGTTTGCAGAAGTTCCGGCAGGCTTTTTTACGGCACCGTTATTTGCCGGTTTATTAACATTATTTGCTCTTGTTTGCATTGAAGCATTTGGATCTTTATACTTTAACAATTCTTTTATTTTTTCATCCGAAGTTTTTGTATAAGAATATTGATCTTTTTTAGATTTTAAGCCACCTTTAGTATACTTACAAGCGGCATTCCATAATAACCATGTTTTTACACCGCAATCATAACAGGCTTGAATTTGAGCCCTTACCTCTGCAGGACCATAAGGAACACCTTTCATGGAAAAGTCTTGTAACCATGGTCTCAATTTTTCAACAGGAATTCTCTTTTTTGCACCCTGCAATGCAATATAAACCGTTCTGTAAGGTTCTTTGTTCGGATTAGGTATTCCATATTCTCCGTTATTATAATGAGAAGGATATATCATAGGGCTTACATAATCAACCTGTTCCGTCATTTCCACGATTTTTTGTCCTATTCCCATATCCGTTTTTTCCGTAGTTGTAAGGCCGAATACATCTATAGATACTTTTACGCCTTTCGGAGCCAATCTTTCTTTTGCTTGTTTTAAAAAGTCTACTATTTTTGCGGATGCTGTCGTAGAAGAGTGCTCAACTCCGTATCTGCAATTTTTCGTATTTCCGTCTGAAGGGAATCTTATATAATCAAACTGTATTTCATCAAATCCCATATCTGCCGTTTTTTCCGCAAGTTCAAGAATATAATCTACGGCTCCCTGTTTATAAGGATTCAACCAAGTAAGCTGTTTTCTGTCCTGCCAAAGAGAGCCGTCGGGATTTTTTACTGCAAGTTCAGGTCTTTTTCTCGGCATAACATTATCTCTGAAAACTACAATTCTTGCTATTGCATACATTCCTTTTTCTTTAACTGCTTTCAAATATGGCAATACACTGGGAACACTCTTGGAATAAGTCACCCCTCCCGCAACATCTTTAACAGAAATATCACCGTCTATTTCTTTTATATCAATAACAACGGCATTCATTTCAGTATTATCCAACAAATCGTTTGTTCTTGTTTTATGAAATTGAGAAGCAGCGGCATAGATGGTTAAATGCATACCTTTTGCCTGATCTGCGGAAATCTGTTCAACCTGAGGTTTTTCTTCTTCTTGAGGTTGTTCTTCTTTGACTTGTTCCGGTTTTTGTTCTTGTTCGGAATCAACAATTTTATCTTGTTGAACAAGTATTTCTACTGATTCTATCTCTTGTTCTTGTGCGAAACAGCTTGTTGATATAAAACAAATTGATACCAAAATTGAAAGTAAAAATATTTTTTTCATTTCCTAGTTTCCTCTATATTAAGTTTTTTATAACATTTTCAGCTTGTTGCCTTGCCCATAAATCCGCTTTTACATATTTTGATAAATCTTTTGTCTTTATAACTTTATGTTTGTTTATTACTTTTTCAACAACACCCGGAATCATATCGAATCTGATTTTTCCGTCAAGGAAATATCTTACCGCTATTTCGTTTGCGGCACTCATTACGGCGGTCATCGTACCGCCGATTTTTGCACATTTATATGCTATATTTAAACATTTAAATTTTTTAAAATCCGGCTTAAAAAATTCCAACTTTGCAACTTCAGTTAAATCCAATCTTTTTATATAACAATTTGTTCTGTTTGGATAAGATAAGGCGTACTGTATCGGCAAAGTCATATCCGGATTTGATAATTGTGCCATAACACACCCGTCATTAAATTCCACCATGGAATGAATTACCGACTGAGGATGAATAATAATATCAATTTTATCTATGGGAATATCAAATAAAACGGATGCTTCTATTGCTTCCAAACCCTTATTCATTAATGTAGCGGAATCTACGGTTATTTTTTTGCCCATTTTCCATGTAGGATGAGCGAGTGCATCTTCTACCGTAATATCCGCGAAATTTTTATTTGATTTATAAAAAGGACCGCCTGATGCCGTAAGAAGAATTCTTTTTATTGATTTTTTGTTTTCTTTGCCTATACACTGAAATATAGCGGAATGTTCACTGTCTACAGGAAGGACTGCAACTCCTTTATCTTTTGCTTTCTTCATTATCAGGTTTCCGGCCATAACCAAAGCTTCTTTGTTTGCTATTGCAACATCTTTACCGCTTTCTATGGCGGCAAGTAACGGTTCAAGTCCTATCGAACCAACAACCGACGATAAAACCATATCAGCGGATTTTATTGTAGCAACTTTATTTAAGCCTTCTTTACCGCAATATACTTTTGTTTTAAGTTTCTTATCGTTACACCATTTTTGTAATTTATCGGCATTTTCTTTATCGAATACAGAGACAACCGAAGGTTTAAATTTAGTTATTTGTTTTTTTAAAAGTTCCGTATTTGAATGAACGGATAATCCGCAAACTTTAAATTCATTTTTTGTTTTTGAAATAAGCTCAAGAGCTTGTGTACCTATAGAACCCGACGACCCCAATATTGAAATATTTTTCATGTTGTTCCTTCAAAAATAAATTTTGTTTATTATACCATTTTATGATTTTATTGTATATTGTTATTTATCTTTATTTTATGGGTATCGGTATAGTTTTTAAATACATTTATTGAAATAAACAATAACACCGCTATGGTTATCATTAAATATCTGCTGAAAACAACAAAACCGAAAATATTTAAAAGGGTATTTGTAAGAACTATTAAAGTAACAATGGCAAAACTTTTATTTACATATTTTCCGTATCCGTTGGCAAGGATTGTGTTATGAATTTTTATTCCCATAGGAAAACCTATCATACCACCCGCTGCGATTATTAAAGACATTATTATTATCGTCCAATCAGGCTTACCGTCGGCAAAAGTATAATACATACCGCCTGTAAAAGTTGTAACAAGTAAAAGTATTCTTATTGATTTCGCCGTTATCATTTCTGGGACTTTAAAAATATTGGCAAGTGTAGGTCTGAAAAATATTGCACCGCCGACACCCATAACGGAACTGCATACTCCAACAACCATACCTATAAAAAATGCTATCACGGATTGTGTATTTGAAATTTTCGGAACATCCGTTTCATATTCCGTAGTTTTACCGAAGAGGACAAGAGACCCCAATGTAACCATAAATATACAGAATATTACAAGTAATGCAATAGAGCCGAATCTTTCATAAAAAAATCTGTTCACTATTTTTCCGCTGAATGCAAGTAAAAAAGCTCCTACTCCCAACGGAATAACTAATTTTACGGCAACGGATTCTTTGTGCCAATCTAAACTTTTTATATCATGAACGGTAGTCATAAGAATGGAAGGCACCATTTGTAATAAACCCACCCCCACAGCTTCATTCGGAGTAAAGCCGAAAATCAACATGGTAGGAACTATAAGCCAACCGCACCCCACTCCCCAGTAGCCGCCTGAAAACATTCCTATAAAACCGATTAAAGGCATTAAAAAATAAATATACATAACGGTTGATATTGTACATCTTTATCGACAAAAAAAACAAGGTCAAAGACTTGTTTATGTTTAGTGGTTTGCAGTTGATTTCTAATTTCTAATTGCTAATTGCTGTTTAAAGTTTGGTTTGATTCGAAGATTATCTATAAAAGAGGTTCCGTAACAAACATCGAAAACTTCTTCTTTAAGTTTTGATGTTATTTTGTTTATAACGGACACATCCTGAGGTAATGAAATGTTTTTGTTTTCTTTATCGGAAATATACAAAGTAAATACGGATAAAGGATATTTTTGTTTTAATTGTTTTATTTTATCTATACAAGCATTTATATTGTTTTTACACTTTATAAATATTTTAGGTTTCGGATGATGACTCAAATATTCGTTTATATCTTTAGACCAATAATATTTATTTGCAAATTCACTCAATTTATTCAATTCTTTTTCAACTATCAAAGCTTTTTCTTCCAAATTATCCTCTTTTCCTATCACTATAGGATTACCGTAAACGGCAACCGTCTTTGAAAAAGGTAAAGGAACCTTAAATTTATCCCATGCTTTCTTAAATGTTAAAGAATTTTTTGCTATTGCGGATATCGGTATTAATCTTATACCTATTTTTTGAGATACCAAAAGAAGTCCTGATTTTACTTTATGTATAGGACCTCTAGGGCCGTCAACGGTAAATGCAACAAAATGACCTTTTCTTGCATATCTTATTGTTTCTATTAATGCTCTTTCCGCTCTTTTCGACGAAGAACCTCTTACTGCTATAAAATCAAAATCTCTCAATACTCCGGCTTGAATTTCTCCGTCTTTAGACATACTGCACATAGCAACAATTTGTCTTCCGGAATTAAGGCATAAAGGAAGAATTTGTTCTCCGTGCCAAAGTGCATACACACTTTGTTCTTTGAATCTGCCTACCAAATCTATACTTCTTACTCTTAATGTCATTTTGGTAAAAGCAATATAATAGTATGCTATTTTTGATAATATTTTTCTTGAATCCATTTTTGCACTAAAATCCGAAAAGTTTTGTTTACCGCTCGGTAGACAATATAACATAAAACTAATTTATTGTCAAACTCACATTTCATCAATACTTTTTTGACTATTCTCGTAAAAAATAATAAAATTTTAAGTTGAATTTTACTAAAAAAGGTGTATTTAAATATGAAAAGATATATAGCAACATTACTTTGTATTTTTTTCGGCTTAAACTCTTCTTTATATGCGGAATATTCTTTAACATTGGCGGAAGCGTTGAAATGTGCAATAGCCAATAATGAATTAATAAATGCCGCGGCAAAAACGAAAGAAGTTTCCGAATACCATTTAAAATCGGCAAGAGGAAAACATTATCCCAATGTTTATGTTGAAGGTTCGGTAAATAAAATAAACGATTCGATATCGTTAAATTTGAATGATGCAAGATCTGCTGTTATCGGTGCAAGTGTGGCATCTTTTCAAGCAGCAACGACATATTCCGCACAAGGAACTCCCCCACCTGACCCTGTAGTTGCAGGATTCAAACAAAAACTTGAACAAGCTATTCCCGATTTCAGTATGAAATTTCAAGATGATTTGTTTTATAAACTTACCGCTGCCGTTGTTTGGCCTTTATATACCGGAGGAAAAATTGCTGCAAATTCCCAGGCAAAAAAAGCAGAACTTGCCATTTCCGAAATGGAATATACAAAAACTTTAAACTCTACAATAACATCCGTAATAGAAAGTTATTTCAGAGCAAAACTTGCACAAGAAGCAAGAAACATAAGACAAGATTATTTGGATGATATTATTCAACATAACGACAATGCCGAAAAATTATTTAAAGTAGGTATGATATCAAGAACAAACAAATTAAGAGCGGAAGTTGCTCTTGCTGACGCAACAAGAGAATATCAAAAATCCGAAAGAGATTTGGAACTGGCACTGGTTGTATTGTCGAATATTATAGGTGTAGAGCTGGATAAAGTAAATCTTATTACCGATTTCAAAAAAATCGATTATGTTCGTGAAGCTGATTATTTCAAGGATGTTGCATATTCAAACAATATAACATTAAAAGATATGCAACAAAAAAAAGAAATGCTAAACCAAAAGAAAAAAGCAATCAAAGGAAATTTCTTACCTACCGTAGCGGCTTTCGGAAAATATGAACTATATAAAGATGATCTTACACTCTTTGAACCGGAATGGGTTGCCGGTTTAAATGCAAGACTTGATATCTTTAAAGGCGGAGAAGATTACGACGAGTATAAAGCATATTCAAAACAAGTTGAAGTTTTAGATTTATACATTCAAAATGCGAACAAAATGATTGATACAGCCGTACAAAAATATCATCATGAAGCACAAGCTGCTCTTGAACAATATGAAAGTTTAAAGAGTTCTCAGGATTTAACCGAAGAGAACTTGAATCTTTATAAAAAATCATTTAAGGAAGGTCTTGCAACATCAATAGAAGTAATCGATGCCGAACTTGCTTTGGAAAAAGTAAGATTGGAACAGTCTCAGGCTTTATTTGATTTTAATGTTGCTTATGCAAAACTTATGGATATATGTGGTAATTCACAGATACTAATGGACAATATTATAGGAGAAACTGAAAACAATGAAAAATAAAATTTTATTATTTTTGTTACTATCTTTTACTGTATGCATGATTTCCTGCTCTAACAGACAGAAACAAACTATTTCAGGAGAAGTTGATGCAACGGAAATTGATATCGGAGTAAAAGTACCGGGAAGAATTGCCGAAATATTTATTACCGAAGGACAAGCGGTAAAAAAAGGTGATCTTTTGGGAAGGCTTGAAGGAAAAGAACTTGATGCAAAATTAAAAACGATTAATGCTGCACTGAAAGAAGCTCAAGATCAGTTTTTGCTTGCCGAAAAAACATATAACAGAATAAAAACTCTTTATAATGACGGTATTGTTCCTAAACAGCAATATGATGAAGTTGAATACAAATATAATGCCGCATTACAAAAAATAAATGCAACTCAAGGTCAAAAAAATGAGATTATGGCTTATTACGACGAACTTACGATTGTTGCTCCTATCGACGGTGAAGTAACACAAGTTATATCCAATCCGGGAGAACTTGTTGCTACGGGTTATCCTATTATTACATTGCTTAATACAGACGATATGTGGGTTGTATTTAATATAAGAGAAGATCTTTTAAATAATCTTCAAAAAGATAAAGAAATAAAAGTTTATATTCCCGCAATAAAAGAAACATTAAACATGAAAATCAGTTATGTTTCCGCTATGGCAAGTTTTGCTTCATGGAAACCGACTAATCAACAAAATAATTATGATTTAAAAACATTCGAGGTAAGAGCAAAGCCAAACGAAAAAATAGAAAATTTAAGACCGGGAATGACAGCAGTCTTAAAAGATTAGAAGTATAGAGGTCTAGAGGTATAGAGGTATAGAAAAAAATTTGTAATTTAAAGCAAAGAGAGAAATCTCGCAGTTTCTATACATCCATACTTCCATACCTCCATACATCAAAAAAAGCAGAGCTTTTTATGAAATACTTAGTTGATGTAATCATAAAAGAACTAAAACACATATTTACGAGCAAATATTATTTATTTTTGATATGTTTGTGGCCTTTCATAGATTTTATTTTCTTGGGCGGAATATATTATTACGGTAATGTTCAAAACATGCCTATTGCCATAATAGATAAAGATCATTCCAAAATATCAAGAACGGTTTCAAGATTTTTTGATACTTCCTATGCTTTTGATGTTAAATACAAATTAGATGATGTGGAAGATTTCAGATATTTGATTGCCGAAAACAAAATATATATGGGTGTTTATATACCTAAAGACACTCAAAAGAATATAAAAAAATCTTTACCTGCGGAAATAAGTTTTTATATAGACGGCTCAAATTATCTTACAGCAAACCTTTCGGAAATAGAAGGTGCAAATATACTTGGAACAATAAATGCCGGTCTCAAAAACACAATGATGAAAAAAAAGGGTATTCAATCCAAACAGGCAAAAGCAATGATGTTGCCTATACAGAATGATACCTCAAAGTTATTTAATCCTACATATCATTACGGATACTTCTTAACACCGGGATTATGGATTTCAATTTTAGGGCAACTCTTTTTAATATTCGGAACTTTAACCATAGGCAGAGAACTCGAGAGAAAAGAAAAATTTTCAAACTCCGTATTTTTATTTATATTGGGAAAACTGCTTGTTTATACAGTGATATCGGTTATATATTTTGAAATATTGTTTAGAGTCTTTTTTCCCGCTTTTCAAATTCCTTTCGACGGAAACACTTCAGGTGCAATAATTTTAAGTGTACTTTTTATAATTTCAACAATCTTACTCGGTATGCTTATGCCTGCAGTGACGGGTAACAGACTCGATGCTTTAAAAGGTTGCCTTTTAATAGGTGCTCCCGCATTTTTGTTATCCGGTTATACATGGCCTTTGGAACAAATGCCTATATTAATGTCAACTATTGCAAAATTTATTCCCCTGTCCGCTTATTTGGAAGGTTTCAGAAAAATATTTCAACAAAATATGCAACCAGAATATATAATACCCTTTGCCAAAATATTAATAACATTACTCATTTTATATTTCTTGATTACTTATATATTTTTGAAAATACGAAACAAAACAATAAAAAACACCGGTAAACAGGTTAACGGGTAAAACAAAAGATGAAACTGTTTAAGCAAATATTATTACGGGAATTTAAAAGATTTTTCACATCAAAAGATTTGGTTTTGATATGTATTATCGCTCCTATCGTATATTCATTCGGTATAACATACATATACCACAAACAAAATCCTAGAGATATAAAAATCGCACTTGTAAATCAAGATAATTCCGCAATATCAAGGCAATACGGCAGAATGATAGATTCCACCCCCGAACTTAATATTGTTGATTATTTTCCGTCAACATATGCTGCTTATAATGCAATTTTTACAAACAAGGTTGATTTATTTTATTTTATACCGAGCAATTTTTCCACGAACTTAAAAAGAGCAAAAAGCACCTTTGCTTTTATCGGTGCAAATGCAAGCAATTTCATGGTTTCAAGTACCGCAATAAAAACGATAGTTATGACTTCACAATTTCTGGCAGCTCAGGTGTCCGCAAGTTTTTTAATAAAGAACGGAATTTCAAAAAATTCGGCAATGCAAATGATACAACCCATAAAAGGTAATTTTAAGTGGATGTTTAATCCCACAAAGACTTATGCAAACTTTTTTATTCCTTTTGTTTTATTTGCAATATTTCAACAAATTCTTATAGTAGCCGTTTGTCATACAATGAGTTTGGAAACACAGGAAAAAACATGGAAAGACTTATATAAAATAACGAACAATAAAGTTATGCCTATTCTGTTCGGTAAAGCTGTCCCTTATGTATGTGCCGCCCTTTCTATGGTATTATTGTTCATATTTTTGGTTTTTCCGTTCAATTCCATATTTCAAACATCAATAATAAATCTTTTATTGTTATCGTTAGTATATTCTTTTGTTATCGTATTTTTTGCCATGTTGATATCCCACTTATTCAAAAGCCCGGTAGTATCTTTATGTGCATTAACATTTTATTCCATGCCTGTTCTGTTAATTTCCGGTTTTGCTTGGCCGATATATATGTTACCTTCATATTTAAAGATAGCAGCTTATATTTTCCCTTCCACATATTTTGTGAACATTTTCAGGTTTTATTCTTTAAATACTATTTGGATAGGTTATGCGACATATTGTGTACTAAGTTTAACCGTCTTCTTTTTGATTTGTCTTATATTAAACTTTGTAATATTCAAACTTAAAATCGCATACGCACAAAAAACAGACAGACCGTAAAAACGATCTGTCTGTAATCAATGTATTAAAAATTTTATGAAATTTTATTCGGAAAACAAATCTCTTTCGTCGAGAATACCTATAGGATTTCCTTTTTCATCCACTACAGGTATGTTATCAATATTCTTTTTCTGCAATATTTTTTCAGCCTCGGCAACAAGCATATCCGGTGACAATGTTGACGGATTTTTTGTCATAACTTCCGATATCTTTTTCTTCAACAAATTGTCGTGTAACTGAATTTGTCTTCTTAAATCGCCATCGGTAAAAAATCCCACAAGTTTACCGCTTTCATCTATAACACTTGTTGCACCGACCCTTGTTCCTGTCATAATTAAAAGAGCATCTTGAACGGTAGCCGAATCTTTTACAATAGGATTTGCTTTACCTTGTCTCATTATCTCTTTAACTTTCATCGTTAATCTTTTAATTTTGTTACCTATAGCACCCAAAGGATGAAATATAGCAAAATCTTCCTTTTTAAAACCTTTCCTTTCAGATAGAACGAGTGCCAATGCATCACCTAAAGCAAGTAATGCCGTTGTTGACGATGTAGGTGCCAAATTATAAGGACAAGCTTCTTTTTCCACCGAAGAATCTATAATAACATCACAATTTTTCCATGTAGGAGAATCTGTTTTGCCGGTAATTGCTATAATTTTCAAATTCATTTTTTGCAATACCGGTAACACTTGTTTAATTTCTTCTGTTTCACCGGAATATGATAACATTATTACGACATCATCTTTCATTATCATACCCAAATCACCGTGCAGACACTCGGCAGGATGTAAATATATTGCGGGAACACCTATAGAAGCCATAGTAGCAGCAATTTTTCTGCCGATATGACCAGATTTTCCAAGACCTATAATAACAACTCTGCCGGACGATTTTTCTATTAAAGAAACCGCTTTTATAAACTGATCATCCAAATGATTTATTTGATCTTTTACGGCTTTAGCTTCCAAATTTAATGTATCTATAGCTCTTTGTATATTAATTTGTTCCATTGTAAATTACCTTAAACTGTGAGCATTTTTAATAAAGTCTGCCATTTTATTAAAATCTTTTCTTCTTTGCAGTCTTTCTATACTTGTATCCGCTTCAACGCCGAACGGTTTTGCTTTTTCCATAACTTCACCGACATTTTCGGAAGAAATATTTCCTGTTATAAAATAAGGAACCGCTACTTGTTCAAGTCCGGAAAGAGCATCTAAAGCAAGAACTTCTTTTCCCTGCTCGTCTTGTGTAGCTATATCCAACACAAAATAATCTACATTGCCTACATAAGGTTGTAATTTTATTACATCGGCAACACTTGTAAACTTCATATATTTAAAAACTTTTACACCTAATGCCACTGCCAAAGCCTTACAAAACTCCGGAGTTTCCGAACCGTTTAACTGAACAACCTTTATTCCTGTTTTTTTAACTACTTTCGTTATTGCTTTACTGTCCTGGTCAACGAATATTCCGACAGCCAAAACAAAAGGCGGAAGTTTTTCGTTAACTTCTTTTAACATTTTATCGGAAACTTTTTTAGGTGAATCTTTTACCAACTGAAACCCTAAATAATCAGCTCCCAAGTTTGTTGCATTTAAAGCATCGTCGTAGTTTGTTATACCGCAAATTTTTACTTTAAGCATTTTCTATTTCCCGTAAATTTTTTTTGGATCAAAAACTTTTTTACCTACAATTCTTGTTTTTCCGGTAAAAGATAACTTTCTGTAGAAACAACTTCTGTATCCCGTATGGCAAGCAGAACCGCCTACCTGAATAACCTTCAATAATATACAATCAGCGTCGCAATCATAATAAATTTCTTTTACTTTTTGTATGTTTCCGGATTCTTCACCCTTTACCCAAAACTTTTGTCTTGATCTGCTCCAATATGTAGCTTTTTTTGTTTTTAATGTTCTTTCAAATGATTCAGCATTCATATATGCAACCATCAAAACAGCACCGTCTTTATAATCTTGAACTACTGCCGGTATCAATCCGTTTTTGTCAAACTTTAATTGTTTTGTAATTTCCAACATATTTACTTTCCCCCACGACATCTTTTATTTTTTATTTAAGGTTCTTATTGCTTCTTCCAACTTAAAATCTTCAGTGTACAATGCTTTACCTACAATTGCTCCGGTTACACCGTATTTCTCGAGTTTAGCAATTTTTTTAACATCATCTATCGTTGTTACTCCGCCGGAAGCTATAACATTCATTTTACTTGCTTTTGCAATTCTCTTTAGTCCGTCGATATTAGGACCTTTTAACATTCCGTCTTTCGATATATCCGTATAAATAATTTCACTGACACCCATGTTCTTTAATTTTTCTATCATTTCTTCCGTTGTTACCGGTGTAATTTCTTTCCATCCGCCGATAGCAATTTTTCCCTCATAAACATCGAGGGCAACTATAATCTTTTCCGATCCGTATTTATCTATGGCTTGTCTTACTATATCGGGATTATAAATTGCTACCGTTCCCAATATTGCATAAGATGCTCCCAAAGTAAAAATATCGTCTATTCTTTTCATGTTTCTTATTCCGCCGCCTACTTCAACCGGAATATCTACACTTAAACAAATATTTCCTATGATTTGATTGTTCGATTGATTACCGGAAAAAGAACCGTCCAAATCGACGACATGTAATCTTTCCGCGCCTTTTGCTTTCCAAAGTTTTGCCATAAACACGGGATCTTTCGAATAAATAGTTTCGTCGGCTATTTTTCCCTGTTTAAGCATTACACAATTTCCTTGTCTGATATCTACTGCAGGTATTATTATCATTTTTATCTCATCCTTAAATAGAACCTTTTGTCGAAGGTATCTTATTTTTTATTTTTTTATTTATACTTATTGCTATTGCCAATGCTCTTCCGAAGCCTTTGAATATGGATTCGGCAATATGATGGTTGTTCCTTCCCTTCATCATTTTTATATGGAGTGTTATTGCCGCATTATTAACAAAAGCAATAAAAAATTCCTGTATTAAATCGTAGTTAAAACCTGTTTTTTGAAACTCTATTTTAGCTTCATAACTTAAAAACGGTCTGCCCGAAATATCGAGAGCAATATAAGCTAAAGCTTCGTCCATAGGCAATAAAAAATGTCCGTATCTTACGATACCTTTTTTATCACCCAATGCTTGTTTAAACACCTGGCCTAAAGTGATTCCCATATCTTCAACCAAATGATGATCGTCTATTTCCGTGTCACCTTTGGCATTTATTTTAAGATATACTCCGGCATGAGCTGAAAACAATGTAAGCATGTGATCCATAAACGGTATTGTTGTATTGATTGAAGATTTTTTGTTTGAGTCTAAATTTAACTCAATATCAACATCCGTTTCAAATGTTTTTCTGTGAATGTGTGCTTTTCTCATTTTTTCTCTCTAATTTAAATATTTTGTTTTTTGTGTATTTTTTGTTTCCGTAATACCGTCCAAGTCTTTTAATTTTAAAGCCTGGTCCAATTTTTCCAACAAAATAACTTCGTCAACCGAAAAGTTTAATTTAGCTTTTCCGTCGTTAACTTTAGTTACTTCTTCCGTAAGCATATGTATTATTAATTCAATTTCCCTTTCGGAAAGATCTACTTGCATTATATTTTTCTAACCTCTATTGATTTTTTATGATTTATTAAACCTTCGGATGCCGCAAAATCGGCAATTTGTTTTTTTACGGACGCATTAACTTTCTTTAATTCAATATAGCTGCTTCTTTTCATAAAAGTCATAACGGAAAGTCCGCTTGAATATTTTGCAGATGCATTCGTCGGTAAAACATGCGAAGGACCCGCCCAATAATCACCCACTGCCGTTGCCGTATTATATCCCACAAATATTGCTCCGGCATTATAAATCTTTGTTACTGCTTGTTTTGCATTTTTCAATAAAAGTTCCAAATGTTCCGGAGCTATATCATTAACCATTTCTATGGCTTTTTTTGTATCCACATTAAAAATTTTAATTTGATTTAATTTTTCTTTATCAAAATTTTTCTTTATATAGTTTATAATTTCTTTCGAACTGCACAACAAATATGCTTTTGCCATTGTATCATGTTCTGTTTGTGCCAACAAATCGTATAAAACATAATCTTTATCGGCTCCGCTGTCGGCAATAATTGCAACTTCACTCGGGCCCGCCAACGAATCTATACCTACTTTACCGAAAACAAGCCTTTTAGCTTCGTTTACATAAGCATTTCCCGGACCTACTATCATATTTACAGGTTTTATTGTTTTTGTTCCGTAGGCAAGGGCTGCAATTGCCACCGCTCCGCCTATCGTATATATTTCTTTTATTCCGCAAATTTTTGCGGCAAAAAGAACTTCGTTGCTCATTTTCTTGGGAGGAGTCATCATAACTATTCTTTTAACCCCCGCAACCTTAGCCGCAACAGCATTCATAATAACGGATGACGGGTAAGAAAATCTTCCGCCCGGCACATATATACCTACAGCTTCTATAGGTCTGTATATTTGTCCTACGGATTTTACACTATCCGTTATTAACCATTGTTTTTTTATGTTTGAATATTCTTTCTTATGAAATGCCAAAACATTGGCATAAGAAGCTTTTATTGCCTTTTTTAAAGCAGGGCTAACCTTTTTAACCGCTTCGTTTATCTGTTTATCCGTAACTCTTAAATCTTTTGCAGACTTAAAAGATACCCCGTCAAACTTTTTAAGATAGTTTATTACCGCACTATCCCCTTTAGTTTGTATATTACTTATAATATCTGTAACTGCATTAATTATATCTGTATTCATAGCTTAATAATTTTATCAAAAAGGAAATACCTTTTCAATTAGGAAGTATTAGTTTTAATAAAACTTTCGAAATTTTCTTTTTCAAGCATGATTAAAGCTGTCTATGAACGAAGAAAAATTTAAAGCAAAAAACTATAAATCAAAAAAGTTTTTTAGTTCGAACATGATTGAAGATTTTTCCGTTACATTAGGTCGTTAGGAAAAATCAAGTTGGAGCACGGCTTTAAATTTTTCAAGTGAATGGCTTTTTTGCTTGAAAAAGAGAAATTTTAAAAGACTATTTACTTGCTAATTTGTTTAAATATTTCGTACAGGATTACTGCACTGGCACAAGAGACATTTAAAGAAGAAATTGTACTTTTTTGCGGTATGGTTATAATAAAATCACATTTTTCTTTTATTTTTTGATGTATTCCAAACCCTTCACTACCCATAACCAAAACCGCGGGAAACGGAACTTTTGTATCGGTTATTGAATTGTTTCCGTTTTCGGCACCCAAAACCCAAAAACCGTTATCTTTCAATTTTAATATTGCCTGCGATGAATTTGTAACTCTTGCTATTTTTATATGCTCTATAGCACCGGCAGATGTCCTTTCCACCGTTTCATTTATCGTTGCGCTTCTCCATTTGGGTATAATTACCCCGTCAACGCCGAAACATACGGCATTTCGTATAATAGCACCCAAATTATGCGGATCCTCTATTGAATCAAGAAGAAGTAACAGTCCGTTTTGCTTATTTTTTACCGTATCCATTAAATCTTCAAGTTCAACATAATTTGTTGCGGAAACTTCGGCAACAACACCTTGAGTATTTTCCTGTTCGAATTTATCAAGCTTTTCAGGCGGAACATTGTTTATAACAATACCTTTTGCTTTGGCAAGTTTTATAATTTCACTTATACTGCTTCCGTGAGCGGTTTTAGAAATAAGAATTTTATTTATTGTTCTATTACCGGATTTTATTGCTTCAAGCACGGCATTCCTACCGAATAATTTGTCCATTATTATTTTTCCCTTATATTAAAAAGTTTTTCTTTACAAATAGATTATACAAAATAATATCTACAAATTAGAAATTGACAACGTCAGGCTATATGGTGATGAGTGTATAGGTTGGAACGACAACGACTTAACGTCAAAAGCAAACAAATTAAAAATCAACAACAAAACAAAAATCTTTTTGTTATCTATAGGGCTTTACCATTGTATATATAAAATTATAAAAAGCAGGAAGATTTTTTCTTCCTGCTTTTTACTTTAATTACTAATTGCCGTTTAGAATTTATACTTAATACCAAGGTTGCCTGCAACGCCATTCCTTCCCCCGCTTCTGCCGGTAACCTGTGCATAACAACTCCAAACTGTTCCTACAAAATCTTTGTTTACTCCTACTCCATATTCTATAAAACCGTCTATACTGTCAAGTTCAAGTTCTTCGCCTTCTGCTTTTACTGTCGGTTTACTGCTTAAATTTGCTGCATACCCTGCCAAAGCATACGGTTGCCATCCGTTTGATAACCCTAACTTTGCCTTTACTTGCGGTTCTACTAATATGTTGTTTATGTTTTGGCTGTCTATTTTTGTTCCCTGTGATGTTTCATAACTTTGGCTGTTTACCATTCCATACATTATTGTAACGTTTGGTTCCAATGTCCACTTTTCGTTTATATTATAGTTGTATCCTGCTTTTGCTCCTATTGTAAACATATTCATATCTATATCGTCTGTTCCAAAATCCGTATCTACTGATGCTTTATTAAATATTACATTTGCCGTTAATCCTGCATACCAACTATCCTTTATTATCATTCCGGTTGCACCTACAATATACCCTGTTTGGTTTGCTTTTATTTCTTCTACTTCTTGTTTACTGCCGGCATATCCTAAATAAAAAGATAATTGTTTATCTTGCCCTAAAGGAAAATCTATTCCGGCAAGTGTTCCGTACAAATTGTTATCCACATCCGTATCACCGACTTTAACTGTTTCATTTAATATGAAAGGTCTTAACCATAACCCTTTTTCTATTTTACCGCTATCTTCAAAAACCTGATCACTGGCAGAAACATAGAGATTAGAAGGATTTATATTAGCAGATTTTTGATTTTTGTTAGATGTTTTACCGTCCATACCTGCAAACACTTGATTAACTACTACACTTTGTGTTGCATAACCGCCTGCACTTGCTGCAACCGCACTTGCTACCGTTCCTAAATTTATTGTTTTGTTTTCACCGGTATTTGCAAAAGTAAAGAAACCTGTTTCGGGATCATACACTACATCGTAATTATAAAATTTTGAACTTGCTGTATTTACACTTTCAACTTTACCTTTTAATATCTCATTTGCAAATTCTATTTCAGTTGTATCCGATATATCACTTAATATATTTATTTTATTTACCGTTATTTTACCGTCACCGCTAAAACTATCTGAAGATATTGTATCCATTTCTCCTTTTTTTAAATCTGCATCTACAGTTAAAGTTAATGTATCGGATATTTTTACAGATTTAAAAACATTATCGGAAATAATATCATTTGCCATTGCTATTGTTGCTTTAGCTACATCTATATTTATGTCACCACCAAATAATGTTCCGTTCTCACCTAACTCTATTGTTCCGCCATAAAAATTTACAGTTCCGATATATCCTGACATATCTTCGTTTAATACTATTTTTCCTGTTCCTATATTATTTTGATATCCTTCTATTGCTTGGTTTATACATATTTTTGACTTATAACCTCCTTTATAACCTACTATTTTATTGTTAAATATTATATCTGCTTTATTACTAGCCCACAAATTTACAACACTTTCAACATCTGTAGTACCATAAGTATATATTGCAGCAGCTGATTCGTTTGATTTAGATGTATTTCCCGTAAACTCAACATTATTGTTATTTGCTATTAAATTTAGTATTCCACCCTGACTATTTACAATAACGTTCTGCGTATAATTATTTTTAAAAACAGCTCCATCTTTAAATGTCATATTTCCATTGTTAAGAACAGTAAAGTCATTATTATCTCCATTGTAATCATCATTTCCTATAAATTCTGCATTTTTGCCAATAATAATATTTGGTATATTACCATTTAACCTAGCATTATAGATTGCGGCAGCCGATCTTCCTGCGGAGTTATATAAAAACTTCACATTATCTCCAATTGTAATGTTCCCTTCAAAATTATATATTGCGCCACCATCCGTGTCACAATGATTATTTCTAAATATTACATTATTTCCAATTGTAATTGTTGCCATGTCATTACTTATTGCACCACCATTATTAGATGTATTTTTTTCAAATATTGTTCCATTTCCTATATTAATTTTAATATTGTTCCCTTCTGAATCGTTAACTCCTATAACTCCTCCAGTAAATTTTCCTGTATTAGAAGAAAAAATTACATTTGAGCCAATGTTTAAAGTCAAATTTTTGTGTTCCAAACAAACTACTCCTCCATGGTATCCGGCAAAATTGTTAGTAAAAACAACATCGTTTTTTATATTAAGGGTTGAATTACCATACATATAAAAAACGCCACCATTTCCGCCTGCTGTGTTATAATCTTTATATTCCGGTTGATCTGTTGTATAAGTTCCTGAAACATAAATGTGTTCAGTTGCAAAAATAAACGGAACATTTAACAACATTACTGCTAATACTGCTGCTGCATAAATTTTTAATTTCTTCATCGTGACTCCCCTTAAAAATTGCCAAAGGCAATTTTTGTTTATAGTTTAAAGCTTATAGCTTATGGTTTAATGAAACTTTTAAAATTTTCGTTTACAAGCATGATTAAAGCCGTCTATGAATGCAGAAAAATTTAGAGCAAAAAACTATAAATCAAAAAAGTTTTTTAGTGCGAACATGATTGAAGATTTTTCCGTTACATTAGGTTGTTAGGAAAAATCAAGTTGGAGCACGGCTTTAAATTCTTCAAGTGAATGGCTTTTTTGCTTGTAAATGAGAAATTTTAAAAGAACAATTTAACATAGATTCCGGATCAAGTCCGGAATGACAACTACTGCAACGACAACAAAAAAAACAGACGGGAAGTTAAATTAATACCTTGTCCGTCTGTTTAATATTTTGATAACAGGAAAAAAGGCTCTTAACGTAAGAGCATCTGTCTGTCTGTCTGTCTGTCTGTCTGTCTGTCTGTCTATAAAAAAGTTTAATTTCCATTTTTCCCGCTCATATTTTTAATTATATTTTTTTAACCAGAGTTGAACTTCCGTCTTTATTATCTATAATTTTGTAACCGAGTTCGGAAAGTTTATTTCTGCACTCATCGGCAACCGCCCAATTTTTTTCTTTTCTTGCCTGGTTCCTTTTATTTAACAATTCCTGTAAATCGGATGATGCCGATTCTTCCTTCAAAACTCTTACACCTAAAGCACCTTCCAAAATATCTTCAAAAAGCCATTTTGCTTGTTTTAATAAATCCTGTTTATCACCGGATAAATTGTTTAATATTATATTTTTAAGTTCATGCAAATAAGATAAAGCTCTTTCAAAATTAAAATCGTCGTCCAACGAATCTTTAACTTGTTTCTGTATTTTTATTAAATTTTCGTCTTTTAAATTGTTATCACTGTCTTTAACTATTGCAACAAGTCTTGAATATGCTTCATCAAGTCCTTGCAATGCGGCTTTTGCACTGTTTAAATTGTCGTGTGAAAAATCTAGCGGTGTTCTGTAATGTTGTGTAAGCAAATAATATCTTACTACTCTGGGATCATATTGTTCAAAAATATCTTTTAATGTAAAAAAGTTACCCAAGCTTTTAGACATTTTTTCTTTATTTACGGTAACAAATCCGTTATGTATCCAATAGTTTGCAAACTGTTGTCCCGTGCAACTTTCACTTTGTGCAATTTCGTTTTCGTGGTGCGGAAATATTAAATCTTGTCCGCCGCCGTGAATATCTATAGTGTTACCCAACAATGTCGTAGACATAACGGAACATTCTATATGCCAACCCGGTCTGCCTTTTCCCCAAAAACTGTCCCAGGAAACTTCCTGCGGTTCGTTTTCTTTTGTTTTTTTCCATAATATAAAATCGTAAGGATTTTTTTTCTTTGAATCTTTTTCTACTCTTGCACCGACTTTCATTTCTTCGAATTTTCTTTTTGAAAGTTTTCCGTATTCTTTAAATTTGTCCACTGAAAAATAAACATCTCCGTCAACATTGTAAGCATACCCTTTTTCTTCAAGTTTTTTTATAAACTCCACTATTTGAGGTATCATTTTCGTAACTTGCGGATAAGTGTTTGCTTTTATAACATTAAGTTTATCCATTTGCATAAAATAATCGTCAATAAACTGTTTTGCCAAGTCTATAGGAGAAATTTGTTTTTCCAATGATCTGTTTATAATTTTATCGTCAACATCGGTAAAATTCTGAACATGGTTAACCGTATATCCGCTTCTCATGAAATGTCTTTTGATAACATCAAAAGTTACATAAGCTCTTGCATGTCCCAAATGACAAACATCGTAAGGTGTAACTCCGCAAATATATATCGATACATTATTTTCTTTTATAGGTTTAAATTCTTCTACTTTGTTTGTTAATGTGTTATAAAATTTTATCATCTTCTTTTCCTTAAAAACTTATTTTTTCAATGAAGCGACTGCCATTGCACAAATACCTTCGCCTCTGCCGATAAACCCCATTTTCTCGTTGGTGGTTGCTTTTATTGCTATTCTTGTTTTAGATATGCCCATTGTTTTTGAAAGAATATCTTTCATTTGGTCTATATAAGGATATATTTTCGGCCTTTCGGCAACTATCGTCATATCCGTATTTATTATTTTAAATTTTTTCTTTTTCAAAGTTTTAACTACAATTTTTAAAAGCTCTATACTTGATATACCTTTATATCTGTCATCATTTGTAGGAAAGAAGTGCCCTATATCGTTTTCCCCCGCGGCACCGAGCAAAGAATCCATTAAAGCATGAACTAAAACGTCAGCATCACTGTGTCCGTCAAGACCGTTAGTATCCGATATTTTTACTCCGCCTAAAAAGAGTTTTCTTGATTTTTTAAATCTGTGAACATCGTATCCGAATCCTACAAACATTTTTCTATACCTCTATTCTTCAAGATATATTCCGCCAACTTAAAATCTACCGGTTGAGTTACTTTAAAATTTTCGTAACCGCCGTCAACCAACATTACTTTTTTACCGAACTTTTCTACAAGTTGTGCATCATCGGTAATATTTTTCGGTATTTTATTCGAATAAACTTTCTTTAATATTTTAGTTTTAAACATCTGCGGAGTCTGAGCCTGCCAAATATTGTTTCTGTCTATAGACTTTGTTATATTCTTACCGTTTTTGGAAAACTTTATTGTATCTCTTGCAACACTTGCCGCTATCGCTCCGCCGTATTTAACCGCACTGTCGAACACTTCTTTTATTATTTTAGAAGTTATAAGTGGTCTTGCCGCATCGTGAACGGCAACAATATCAATATTATCTTTAACAACTTCCAGTCCGTTCTGAACGGAATTATATCTTTCTTTCCCGCCGCAAACAATATCAATTTTATATAACTTTTTATACTTTTCCATTTCGGAAAGTTTGTATTCGGGAACAACAAGTATAATTTGTTTACATTCTTTAACTTTTTTAAATGCAAGTATGCTCCATACAAACATTTTCTTTTTGTTTAAAAGCAAAAACTGTTTCGGTTCCTTTGAACCGAATCTTTTACCTGCGCCGCCTGCAACAATAACAGCTGCAAAATTCATATTATAGTTTTCCTTCCAAAATATCTTCGTTCGGTATTTTGCCGAACAACATTTTATTATCGGACGAATGTAACATTGATGTTATTTTTAAGTTAACTCTTTTACCTACAAAATTTTTTCCGTTTTCGGCAACAACTGTTGTCCCGTCATCCAAAAAGCCTATCGCCTGATTTTTATCTCTGCCTTCTTTAACCAAGAAAATCGTAATTTTATGTCCGGGCAAAATCGTAGGTTTCAATCTTTCATACATATCGTTCAAATCTATAACTTTTACTCCCTCTAACACAGACATTTTGTTCAAACTGAAGTTTACCGTTACTATTTTCGCATTCAGAGATTTTGCCAATTTTACTATTTTAAAGTCGGACGATTTTATCTTATAGTAATTTCTGTAAAGAACTTTTACCTTTTTATTTTGTTTTATTTTTTCCAAGTTCTCTTCCAAATGTTTATCTTTTAAATTTTCTATTTTGTTCTCTATTTCTCTTATTACAAATCTCGGTAACAAAAACTGTTGGTATACATTGGAATTGATAAAATCTATAATTCTGTCATCGTTTATAACGGTTGTATCAAGCAACACTATTTCTTTTCTGTTGCTTCTTCTTATAAAAACAAAAAGAAGAACCGCCAAACAAAAAGAAACGATTATTGCATTTATAGTATTAGATACTAAAAAAAATATAACTGCAGGAAACAATATAAATAAAACTAATAATATTAACAATTTTTTTACCTCATAAATTTTTTGATAAGCGGCAAAGTCTTTTTGGTATCGGGAAATATCCCTGTCCACTTATCAAAAGAAACAGCACCTTGATATATTAGCATTCCTTCACCGGAAAAATATTTTATTTTATTTTTTGCGGCAAACTTTTTAAACGGTGTTTCTTTGTTGTATATAATATCATAAAAAACAATTTTTTTATTAAATTCTTTTATTGTAAAAGGAAGTTTATCTTCTTTTTTCATTCCGCAAGTGGAACAGTTAACCAAACAATCTATATCTTTTAAAAAACTTGCAGATACTTTATTGATATCAATAACGGAAATATTTTTATACTTTTCGGCAACAAGTTTGGCTTTATCAAAAGTTCTCGATGTTAAGTAAACATGTTTAACCTTTAATTTTGTTAAAGCATAAAGAATTGCTTTTGCCGCTCCGCCCGCACCCACGACAAGTATTGTTTTGTTTTTTAAATTTATATTTTTAGACTTTAAATCGGTAATAAAACCTTGCCAATCGGTATTACAGCCGTACAACTTGCCTTTTTTATTAACGATTGTATTTACACTGCCTATAGTTTTTGCGGCATTATCAACACTGTCAATATATTTCATAACCTCAATTTTATGAGGCACGGTAACATTTACACCCGTAATATTTAAACTTCTTATCGATTCCACAGCAGATTTCAAGTTTTCAGGCAAAACATCAAAAGCAACATATAAACAATTCAGTTTATACTTTGCAAACCAATCGTTGTGCATTATCGGTGATAGAGAATGGTTAACAGGGTTACCGAAAATGCCTAAAAGTTTTGTATCTGCCGTAACATTTTTACTCATACAATTTCTCTCTAAAAAATAACAGATTTATTTTATTAAATATACACTAAAAAGGCAATAAAACTACAGAAGATTGGATGATTGGAAGATTGAATGATTGGAAGATTGGTTTTATTTTAGTATAATGCTTTTTGTTCAATTTACAATTCTTTAATTTATAAAGGAGCAATTTATGATTTTGATTTTAGATTTCGGTTCACAATATACTCAAGTTATCGCAAGAAAAATAAGAGAATCACATGTTTATTGTGAAATTTTTCCGGGAAACAAGAAACTTGATGAAATAGAGAATTTAAGCACGGTTGAAGCAATAATTCTTTCCGGTGGTCCTGCAAGTGTATACGAAAAAGATGCTCCCAAGCCGGACTCAAAAGTTTGGCAAATGAATGTACCTATTTTAGGTATATGTTACGGTATGCAATTAATTGCTCAACAATTGGGCGGAAAAGTTCAACATTCAAAGAACAGAGAATACGGTTTAGCCGATATCGTTATAAAATCAAAATCATTACTTTATGCAGGTTTAAAGAATAAGATGCCTGTATGGATGAGCCACGGCGACAAATTAACAAAACTTCCTAAAGGATTTAAGGTTGTTGCAAGTTCAAAGAATTGTCCTAATGCAACAATAGTAAACGATAAAGGAACGATATACGGAGTTCAATTCCATCCTGAAGTTCACCATTCACCGTTCGGAAAACAAATATTGGATAATTTCTTGTTCAAAGTTTGTAAAGTAAAACAAGATTGGACAATGAAAAATTATATAAAAGATGAAATTGCAAGAATAAAGAAACAAGTAGGTAAAGGTAAAGTTTTATGTGCATTGTCCGGCGGAGTAGATTCTTCCGTTGCGGCAATAATGATGCACAAAGCTATAGGCAAACAGTTGGTAAGTGTTTATGTCGATCACGGTTTACAGAAACTCGGTGAAACGGAAAGAGTAAGAAAGATATTCGGCAAAAAGTTCGGCAAGAATTTAATAATAGTGGATGCAAAGAAATTATTTTTAAATAAATTAAAAGGGGTTACCGAACCTGAACAAAAAAGAAAAATTATCGGTCACACATTTATAGATGTTTTCGAAAAAGAAGCAAAAAAAGTAAAAAACATCGACTTTTTATTACAAGGTACAATTTATCCTGATGTTATAGAAAGTGCAAAAATAGGCAAAGCCGTAACGATTAAGAGCCATCACAATGTTGGCGGGTTACCTGAAAAAATGAAGATGAAATTGGTTGAACCTTTAAAATCTTTGTTTAAAGATGAAGTAAGACAGTTGGGAAGAGAATTAAACATTCCTAACGAAATTATAGACAGACAACCTTTCCCGGGACCGGGACTTGCAATAAGAACACTCGGCGAAATAACCGAAGAGAAGTTAAGAATAGTTAAAGAAGCGGATGCAATAGTTGATCAAGAAATAAGAAAAGCCGGATTATACGAAAAAATTTGGCAATCTTTTGCAATAATACTTCCTGTAAAAACGGTAGGTGTTATGGGCGATCAAAGAACATATGAACATGTTATCGTTATAAGAGCCGTAAACTCGGTAGATGCAATGACTGCAGATTGGGTAAAATTGCCTTACGAAATTTTAGGAAAAATATCTTCAAGAATAATAAACGAAGTTAAAGGTGCCAACAGAGTTGTTTACGATATTTCTCAAAAGCCGCCTGCGACCATTGAATGGGAATAAAATTTTGCGGAGCAAAATTTTAGAAGATTTGATGATTGGAAGATTAGAAGCAAATAAGATTTAAATATAAAAAGAGCCAAGGTATAAATTTATACTTTGGCTTTTTTATTTAAACAAGAAGTTTATAACACTAATGTAATTATCACCACTTGTACGTGCATAAAACAAAGCATTATTCTCACAAAATAACAAAGAAACATTTATAAATGCAGAATAAACAAACATTAAAATAAAAAATATATTTAGTATTTTTTTTAAACGATTTGATGTCACGTTATCATATAAATAATAAAATAATATCATTGATAAAATAACACAAAACAACATATATTCGAAAAAATATCTGGTAATCATTCCTATAAAGCTTGTAACAATCAAATTAACAATTATTACAAACATCATAAATATCGTTATATAAAAAGCATTTTTATCTTTTACAAAAGCTTCTCTCAAATATTTAGGAAGCAAAAAAAGAATAAAAATTAAAGGAAACGTCCAAACGACACCTGCAACAAATTCATTTCCTATTCTATGACCATGGACCGAAACTAATGAAAATACATTATTAGCATCAATACCGGGAATTTGAAACAAATTATATTTTAATGCTAACAAAGAATCTTTTATAGACAAAACATAATCGTATTGTCTTAAATCATTTAACTGATATTTCCAACCAAACTCAAAGATAGAATCAAATCTCAAATAATTATATAAAGCAATAACCACACCGTATATTAAGCAAGGAATTAAAAAAATTAAGCCGGAATAAATAGTATTTTTTACACTTTTTGTATTTATGTATTTCAATCCAACAACGGCACAGAAAAATATCGGAATAAACAAAAAGCAATGAGGTCTTGCACCGACAGTTAAGCACAAACTCATAGATAAAAAGAAAATTAAAATATTTTGTTTAGTTGAATTTTCTGTATTTATTGTGTTTATATAGTAATAGAAGATATAAAAGGATACCAGCAAAAGGAAAATAGCAGTTGTAATTGCGACTTCATAAATATTACTTTTTATTAATAAAAAAGGTAAGAAACTACAAATTCCTATAAAAAAAACACTAATAACTCTAATATTTTCCGGAACACTATTAGCCTTTATTACTTTTCCTGTTATTTTTTTTAACAATATTAACGATAAAATAAAAATTAAGCATGATAATATAAAGACTAACATTTTATCGGTCAAATACAAATTTGTAACAAAATTGAACGGAGCATAGAATAGCAAAACAGGTGTTATTCCAAAATACAAATATATTTTACCTTTGTAAAAACTTGTGTCAAAAAAAGAAAACATATTATTATCTTGTAAAACATAATTCTTATAATTTTCATATATATTTGGCACTTGAAGTGACGGCGCCTTTTCGTCGTCGACAATATACAATTTATAATTTTTCAATGATCTCAAAAGCAAATTATAATAGTTTCCTAGGGGTATATATGCTTGAATATTTGACTTGGGGTAGAAATGTTCTACATAAAAAAAGTTTTTCGATAGAAAAAAGTAGAAGAAAAAAACTACTAAAATTGATATTAGAATAAATATTTTACTATATTGGGGTAGTAAATTTGCAATTAAAGAAAAAACTACTAATGAAATCAAAATTAAAAACAATGTCATTTTAACTTTTCTTTTTATTGAAGAATAAAAGAGTTATAACAAATAAAGTTACACCTATACACACACAAGAATCTGCAACATTGAATGCAGGCCATCTGTAAACGTCTTTATATCCTACATCTATAAAATCTACAACAGCACCTCTGAAAAGTCTGTCTATAAGGTTACCTATTCCCCCCGACAATATCAAAAGCAAAGAGTGTGTTTGTAATTTTGTAAGTTCTTTTTTATTTTTATAAATAAACCATATTAAAAATATTATTACCAATGATACCAATACAATAAAAAATATATTGTTGTTTTGAAACATACTAAATGCTACACCGGTATTAGATATATTTACAATACTGAAATAATCGTTAATTTTTATGGATGAATAATAAGGTATATTTTTTATAACAAGGAATTTTGTTATATGATCTAATGCCACATAAATTAAAGGTAATAAAAAATACAAATGTTTTTTCATGATGATTTATTTTATCAAATTATAATAAACAAAAAAAACAGGAAGATTTTTCTCTTCCTGTTTTTATATTTATTTAGCTTATTTTACTTAGTTGCATCATCACATCTCGAACATAATCCGTTCTCATTTATACCGTCAATGTGTCTCCAACATCTTTCACATTTGCCGTAAGAAGATTTTCCCGCAACAACGGAAATTTCTTCCGCATTATCGGATTTTTCCAACTTAATATCCCAACTGCCGAATACAATATTTATCAAATCGATATCGTTCAATGCTTTTTCATACTTTGAACCATACTTTATTGTTAAACTTGATTCCAAGTTGGAACCGATAATTTTATCTTTTCTTAATTTTTCCGTTTCTGCCAAAACTTGTTGTTTTATTTTTACAAGAGTTTCCCACTTTTCCAAAACATCTTTTTCCAATTTATATTCTTCATTTACCGCCGGGAAATCCACCAATGTAACAAATTCAGGTAAATCTTGTTTAATTTTCTTTATTTCTTTCCAAGCTTCGTGCATTGTAAATGTTAATATCGGTGACATTACTTCTACCAATGCAGTAACAATTTCAAGCATTGCGGATTGTGCACTTCTTCTTGCTTTACTGTTAACTTTATCGCAATATAAAATATCTTTTAATGCATCAAGATAAAATCCGCTTAAAAATACCGTGCAGAAATCGTTTATAACTTTAACTGTTTTATGGAACTCGTAATTTTCAAAACCTGTTTCAGCTTGTTTTACCACTTCGTTTAATGTCCATAAAGCATATTTATCTATCTCGTTCATATCTGCAAATTTTACTATATCTTCTTTTTTCATATCGCTGATATTTCCGAGCATAAATCTTATTGTATTTCTTATTTTTCTGTAAGTATCGGTATGACCTTTTATAATTTCGTCTGAAATTCTAACATCTTCTCTGTAATCGCAGGATGCAACCCACAATCTTAAAATATCCGCACCGTACTTATTTATTATTTGTAAAGGATCAAGTCCGTTACCCAAAGATTTAGACATCTTTCTGCCTTGACCATCAACCAAAAATCCGTGAGTAAGAACGGTTTTGTAAGGTGCTCTGCCTTTTATTGCAACTGCCGGAAGCAACGAACTTTGGAACCAACCTCTGTGTTGGTCGCTGCCTTCAAGATACAAATCCGCGGGAAATTCCAACGAATCATAGTTTCCGCTCGACAATACAGCTTCACTTGATACTCCGGAATCAAACCAAACATCAAGAATATCTTCTTCTTTCTTAAATTCCGTTTTACCGCATTTCGGACATTTTACATCAAAACCTTTTAACCAATCTTCTGCGGATTTTTCGTACCAAATTCCCGCTCCGTGAACTTTGAATTCTTCAACAACTTTATCTATGATTTTTTTATCAAGTATAGGTTCACCGCACTCTTTACAATAGAATATCGGTAACGGAACACCCCACAATCTCTGACGACTCAAACACCAATCTGGTCTTGTTTGTATCATTCCGGTAATTCTGGATTCTCCGTATTTAGGAACCCAATTAACATTCTTAATTTCTTTAAGAAGATTTTGTCTTAAATCGTTCAAATCCACACCCATAAACCATTGAGGAGTTGCTCTGAATATTACAGGTTTCTTACATCTCCAACAATGAGGATAAGAGTGACTTATTTTTATACTTGCAAGAAGTGTTCCTTCTTTCGTAAGTTTTTCGATTATTAAAGGATTTGCTTTAAACACATTTATTCCTTCAAATTCAGGAACTTCTTTTGTAAATTGTCCTCTGTCATTTAAAGGTGAAATAATATCAAGTTTGTATGCTAATCCCGCCTGATAGTCTTCCTGACCGTGTCCCGGAGCAATGTGAACTATACCGGAACCGTCTTCCATACTGACATAATCAGCCAAAATACCGAGCGATTTTCTGTCTACTATAGGATTTTGACATTTGATATATTCCAAATCTTTACCGTCAAATTCCGCTTTTACGGTAAAACTTTCCGCAGAGATTTTGTTCTTAACATTTTCCGCCAAATCTCTTGCAACAATTATTTTTTCAACTTTGCCGTTTAATATATATTCACAGGCAACATATTTTGCTACAGGTGAAAATGCAAGTGCCACGTTGGACGGTAATGTCCAAGGTGTTGTTGTCCATATTAATACGGAATAATCTTTCAACAAATCTTGTTTATCTTTTAATGCATCACTCAATTCAATAATTTTAAATTTTACAAATATTGAATCGGATGTAACATCTGCATATTCAACTTCAGCATCCGCAAGAGCTGTTTCGCACGATGAACACCAATAAACAGGTTTTTTCTTTCTGAATAAATAATTTTTTTCTACAAGTTCACCGAAAACTTTTACTATTGATGCTTCATATTTAGGATCCAATGTAAGATAAGGTTT
>Ga0256407_10000671_pt1 | contig 77983 bp, 60 predicted proteins | sample RumenRJG_04DNA_FD_193489 | JGI IMG/M metagenome (GOLD analysis project Ga0256407, IMG submission 193489) | Bovine rumen microbial communities from Lethbridge, Alberta, Canada - RJG_04 | ecosystem: Host-associated > Mammals > Digestive system > Stomach > Rumen | place: Canada: Alberta... | reverse complement strand
TGAGGTGTAGAGGTTCTCGAAGCGTAGCGAAGAGGTTCTCTACACCTCACGGTGCGGAATATTTATCTGCCTAAGGACCATCTCCTATCGGCTCATTGGCGTTTCTAACTGCAAACATAGTAACTAAATTATTTATTACCTTTGCAGAGAAAATCATAAAACGACCAAAATCTAGCATCAAAAAATGTCCACACTAACATTAGTAATCATCACCGTTTTCGTGGTCGGCTACATCTGTATTGCCACCGAAAGTCTGTTAAAAATCAACAAGGCAGCTATTGCCCTGCTCATGTGCGTATTCTGCTGGACACTGCTCATGATGGCCCCCGGATCATTCTATCCCGATGTGGCCCCCGACGGCCTTATCGGCCATATCAGCGAGGTCATTGAGCACCATCTCGGCGACGCTGCCGGAACGCTCTTCTTCCTCATGGGAGCCATGACCATCGTGGAAATCGTGGATTCCAACGGAGGTTTCAACTTCGTGCGCGATGCCCTCAAGACGCGCTCCAAGCGCAAACTGATGTGGCGCGTAGCCTTTATGACCTTCTTCCTTTCGGCCATCCTCGACAACCTCACCACCTCGATCGTCATGATCATGGTGCTGCGCAAACTCGTGCAGAGCCACAGCGAAAGGCTTATCTATGCAGCCCTGATTGTCATCGCAGCCAACTCCGGCGGTGCCTTCTCGCCCATTGGCGACGTCACCACCATCATGCTCTGGATCAAGGGCGTCATCACCACGCAGGGCGTGCTCACCGAAATCTTCATTCCGTCGCTCGTCTCGATGGTCATCCCTGCCTTCATCCTGCAGTATTCGCTCAACGGAAAGTTCGACAAAAGCCAGAATCTGCCTAAAGCCGAAGTGACACAGTTCACCAAAGTGCAGCGCGACATCATCTTCTGGCTCGGCGTGGGCGGCCTCGTCTTTGTGCCTATCTTCAAGACCATCACCCATCTGCCTCCGTTTATGGGCATCCTGCTCGTGCTGGGCATCCTCTGGACGGTCACCGAAATCTTCCATCACAACACATCCGAAGACGACACCATGGCCAAGCGCGTGAGCGATTTGCTCTCCCGCATCGACCTCTCCACCATCATGTTCTTCCTCGGCATCCTGATGGCCGTGGCCGTATTGCAGGAAATCGGCGTGCTCACCCGTCTGGGCGAAGGCCTCAACGAAGCCTTCAACGGCAACCACTATCTCGTTACCGGTATCATCGGCGTACTCTCCTCTATTGTTGATAACGTGCCCCTCGTGGCCGGATGTATGGGTATGTATCCCGTTCAGCCCACAGGCGACATGGCTGTCGACGGCATCTTCTGGCAGCTGCTGGCCTATTGTGCCGGTGTGGGCGGTTCGATGCTCATCATCGGTTCTGCTGCCGGTGTAGTCGTGATGGGCCTTGAGAAGATCACCTTCGGCTGGTACATGAAGAAAATCACATGGATTGCCTTCGTAGGCTATCTGGCCGGCATCCTCTGTTACTGGCTCGAAAGGACCTTCATTTTCTAAGGAATATAGTTCAATAGTTTTCTACCACCCTGACATTATTTCTGTAGTCCACATCTTCAGTTACAGAAAAATGGCAGGGTGGTAGATTTTATTTACCACACATGAACAGGAGCAAATAAAGTTGAAATGGCATATAATGGAATAATTTGTATACTGCGGAGAGCATCGGAATCCTGTTTGTCATGGTTTTCCAGCAAGGAGAAGTTCTCCAAAGAGCATCGAACGGCATCTGTCAGATGCTTTTGGCGCATAAACAGACGCAAGCTTTTCATTTTCCCACTAACACCTGCCTTACACTCAACTGGTAGTACTTTCAGGTCTCTTGCCACAATATAGTCAACCTCTGAGCGAGTTCCTTCGGCTGTATTCTCCCAATAATACAGGTCATGCTGTGAACGCGGATTGTTATATTTCACCATTTCCCAGCCTAACACCATTTCTGCAAGACCGCCCTTGTTTACTAAATCCTCCACACTACCAGCCAATATCAATTCCGACAACTGGCGGGCACTTCCCAAATCCATATCAAGAATGCGCAATAGAAGACCACTGTCCAGATAAATGTACTTACGGAACTTTTCATTGACACAGGCACCAAGAGGCAAGCCATTTGCAGCAGTATGACTGACACGCTTGATGATTCCAGCATCACATAGCAGCCCCAATGCTTTTTTCACCTCCTCCGCACGATATTCCCCCTCAACTTTGCTATACATAAACTTATTTCCTATCTGCAGAATGACGCTTTGCAAAGTATTACGGAGCAATGTTGGATCAACCTTCTTGGCATATTTCGCAAAATCATCGTAATAAGCCAGTTGTATATCATCAAGTTCTGTCTGGCATTTCCGATAGTCATGAGCAGTTACCCATGCTGCCACGCTGGCAGGCATGCCTCCCACCATCAGAAAAGTACGGTAATGTTGTACCAAATCTTGGTGAAGAGCAGTAAGCAGAGGCTTCTCAGCACTCGCTTCCTGCTTAGCCTGTACCCATGTCGACTTACCTTCTGCCACGAGGAACTCATCGAAAGAAAAAGGATAAACAAACAACGACCGTATCCTACCCACACCAAACGATGGTAATTCTTTCAATGTAAACTCAAGCAATGAACCAGCAGCAATGACATGCAGGTCAGGAAAATCCTCTTTGAACGACCAAAGACTTCTGATGGCTTCGGGAGAAGCTTGTATTTCGTCAAGAAAAAGCAGCGTCTTTCCAGCTTCAACAGGCTTATTATACAACATTCCCAGGTTATTGGCCAATTCATGGACATCATGAACCTTTTGAAAAACCTCCTTTACCTCCGGACGTTTTTCAAAATTAACCTCTATGAAATAATCAAAACTTTCACCCAAATGCTCCACAGCCCATGATTTCCCCACCTGACGGGCACCGCGTAGAAGCAGTGGTTTCAAGCTGCTACCATGCTTCCATTCCTGAAGCAGAGTATCTATATATCTTTCTATGTACATATACTTATTTTTTTCAGATATCGATGGCAAAGATAATAATTAATAATGAAAATCACAAAGGAATTGGAACAATTTTTGATAAAACCGAGAGGAATAATGGCGGAATATTTAACAAAACCGAGAGGAATAGACTTGCTTTTCTGATAAAACCGAGAGGAATAATAACACATATTATGATAAAACCGAGAGGAAAGAACCTGTTTTCCTGACCTCATACATTATATTATTTTTATGGCAGATTTTTGGAGATTTTTGTTCAAATTGAATTCCCCAAAAGTTAAGAGCAAGCGAGACCTCAATTGTAGATTCCTGCTCCAAAATGTAGCCAATGTGACTACAAAAGCGGAATTTCCCTTTTGGTCTTTACCTTATTAGTCAGTATTTTTGTTATTTTTGAGCCGACAAAAAATAGATAATAAGCTGAAAGACTCCTCATTGTGATTAACATCGGAACACACATTCGTAAAAAAATTGACGAGCAGCAACGGACAATTGTATGGTTTTCCAAACAACTCTGTTGTAGTAGGACGAATGTGTACAAGATTCTGAACAAAAACTCCATCGACACAAATGAGCTGATGCGTATCAGCAAAATTCTCCATTTCAATTTCTTTGAACTATATACTAAAGAGTATCAAAAAACGAAAGACGACAAAGACATTTTGTAATCTTTATCAACTCCACACCCCTTATTCTGTTGCTTATTTGTATACATGTTAACCGATTGGTAACATTCTCACGCGCGTATAAACCTTTAATAAACGTACCTTTGCACGCAAATTGCCATTATATAGTCAATAACAAACAAGTGCAGCGTATTACGTCTGACAAATATTCAATAATAATATATTTTTAAACTCCTCAAGTTATGAAGAAAAAATTATTTACGCTTTTAATTTGCGCATTTGCATGGATAGGTGTGAATGCAGCTCGTTATTCAGTTACTAGCAGCGATGGTACTGTCACCATCACAAAATATGCTGCAGATGAATCAACAGTTGCTATGACTGCTACCGATGCTTTGAATTTAGACAAAGAAGAGCTCAACTCTAATGGAGGTAAAACAGCTATTGCTGGTGCCACTTCGTTGAAGCTGGTAGGCTATTTCAGCAATTCCGATTTCGATGTCCTTAAGGAATTCAACAGCGTGGTTCAAAACCTCGATTTGTCTCAAGCTCTAATAAATCAAGGCACGGTAAACTATACTTATTATTATATTGTGGAGACCAAGGATGACAAAGGCCAAACAATCAAATCAAAGTATGTTGTCAAAGACGATGGTATATACGCAATAGGTGGTACAGCCACTACAGGTGGCGGTGCCTCTACAACATTGACCAAAGTTGAAGGTGCTACGGTTGAGAGCCTCGGAATAAACATAGAAGACAAGTATATTTTCACTGCAGAGGTAACGGACGGACAAGCATTGCCTTCTAGTTGGAACCAAAGTCTGACCACCCTTTCTCTGCCTGAGAATGATGATTATAATGTCATTGGATACAAATTTGCCAATAGTTTCACAAAACTGGCTAACATCACTATCCCCGACAATGTGAAAGTGATAGGTAATGAAGCATTCTATAAAACAGCAGTAAAAAGCATCGATTTAAATAATGTAGAAATATTTTGCTACCAATCATTCTACCAATCAAAACTTGAATCTGTTACTCTGCCCTATACCACAACATACGTAGGAAGAGAGGCTTTTGATGAATGTAATGATTTGAAGACCGTGATATTTGCAAATAATCCTGACAAAGAAGCTGATAGTGCCCGTAAAATAACTGTGAAAGACAGAGCTTTCTTTAATAGTAAGGCTATTACAGATGTCTACATTAAGACATTAGCGTTGGCAGACTGCGAAAACGGAGCTTTCGATTACTATAATACTTGGGGACATGGTGATCCTACCAAAGCATTGACTACCTTGCACTTTGCATCAGAAGTAGCTAGCCATTACGCAAATCTGAGCCATCCTCTGACTCCAGAAATCGCAAAAGATCCGGGCCGTTACCATCAATGGTTGGGAGAACACTTCTTGAAAGCTGCACATCCTGGTGCTAATGGCTGGTGGGAGTTTGTAAACAACGGAACTTCAAGCGAAGAAGATGATATTCCCGGCGATCCAAAAACAGGAAAAATCTTAAGAACCTTTAGTGATTACCACTATGACCGCATTGTACCACAGGGTATGAAGGCTTACATTGTAACCGGTTTGCATGAGAGTTCTAACGGTGATTATACTTTGAATTTACTATCATTGCTTGTTATTCCAAAGCGTACTGGCGTAATTCTCTATGGTGTACCTAATTCAACCAACGACAAAAATAATAAGATTTTGTCCATGCCTTTGTGTGAAATTGCAAATGGTGTACCTCTTCGTCGAGATTACTGGGATTATCTAAGTGAAACAGACAAGCCGCTCATGAGTAATTATCTTTGGCCTACATGCGTAGAGTTGTCGCCTTCAAGCTATGTGGAAGAAAACTATTGGCAATATGATTTGGATGAAAATGGTAATATTAATATTGATAATGACGGTGACTACAAAATGGAGTTAAAGACCCGCAGCGTTCTGAAAGAGGCCGAGGGAAATTCCAATATTAAGCCCTATGATAATCAAAATGCTTTTACAGAACCTGACAAGGAAGAAGAACACTATAATGCTGGAAACCTTAATGGTTTCTTCCGTAACTTCCTTATGAATCGTTATGGTAACACTGATTCTGGTAAAAAGTATGAAGTGGCAAATGGTGGAATTGAAAGCAACTATGTTGGATTCTTCCGTGCCAAGAAAAAGTCACAAATGAAACCGGGTATGGCATATTTGCGTTTGAAGGATGATGAGTATAAGAATCCGAATGGTGGAGAAGCCATTATCATTGGTGATGTTAAGCAATATAATAATGATATGAAATACTATCAGATTGAATATGACAAAGACGGTAAAGTTATACCTCCTTCAGAATCCGGTTATTGGAAAATAGGAGAAGATCCTGACATGAAATGGGAAAATGATGACAACTGGGGTGATCGTACAAAAGTTACTGATAAACCAGAAGGACAAGGCAATGCCAAATTCATGGCAGTAACGTTCTATGGAGAGCCGGAGATTATTGATAATGGTGATGGAACTGCCACTATGATTGTACCTTCGTCAATGGTTCAAAAAGAAGAATCTGGCGTTTATTACAACCTGCAAGGTGTAAAGGTGGCCAATCCCACCAAAGGTATTTATATCAAAAACGGAAAGAAAACAGTACTTAAATAAGGAGTTTAAAACATATGAAAAAGAAATATGAACAGCCATTGACAAAGAGTATCGAGCTGAACGAAAAATATGGTTTACTGGAAAACGAAAGTTATGATGGTGAAGTAGATTGGGGTATGGCAAAGGAGAACTCTATCGATTTGGAAGAAGACGATTCTAACGGTTTTGGGGGAGATCACAAAGCAAATGATCTTTGGGCTGAAGACGAATAATAAACGTAAATAGTTTTTTCATAAAAGAAGTCTGCCGGGTGCTGTGATAGTTACCCGGCAGATGTTTTTTACATTACGCAAGCCCCAATACGAATATAACAACAATCTCCAATAACCTGGCACGAATCTCCATATAAACGATGGTTTTGTTAGATTTTTGACGATTTTTGTCCAAGAAAATGAGGTAAACAGAGTTATCATTTACGCCCCATCCCTCAGGAACGCCCTGTTTATCGGGGTTCTCCGTTCAAGCGATTACAGGATTACAGGATTACACCCCTTTTTATGGACCCCTCCCTCCGAAGGGCTCACTTTTCTCATTTTTATGATTATATATAAATATCTATATATATAAATAAATATGTATATAAATAACTAAAAATACAACTAAACAAGCAATTTTTCACAACTTGATTTATGTATATTTATTATTATATATATAAATATAAGTATATATATACATAAATATATATAATAATATAAATATATAGTATAATTATGCATTTTAAAAAGTCTAGGGCACAAAAAATAGGGTGTAATCCTGTATTCTTGTAATCGCCTGTGTCAACCATTTCAGTAAAAGACTGGTTACCCCCGCCCTTGCTTCTACTCATCAGAAGCCATGCTTCCAGACTTTGGAAACAATGCTTCCGTCCATTGGAAACAACGCTTCCACTCATTGGAAGGAAAGCGCCTGAGAGTTATGGGAACAACGGCAGAAGCAAGTATATAGGACAAAAATCTCCATAAATTCCCCAAAAATCCTCATGCATATTTTGTGTAAGATTTTTGGTGATTTTTGTTAAATTCGTATTGGGCGCTTGTTTCTCATGGGAGGGATTCAGAAAGTCAGGTAATTTCTTTGTTATGAGAAAATAAATTACTATTTTTGCGGACAGTTATTATTAATCCTTTGAAAACGGAATGAAAACAAAACTTATTATCGCAACGGCTATGATGGCAACAACGGCTATGGCGCAGCCCAAACTGACGCCCCAGAACATTGACCAAGTATTGAAAGAGATGACCCTTCAGGAGAAGGCTACCATGCTGGTGGGCTACACCTTCGGCAACAGCTATTGGGGACTTCCCAGCGACCCCGACCCCAACGCAGGAGCCATCGTGCTGGGTGCGGCTGGAAACACGGCCAAGATAGAGCGCCTGGGCATCCCCCACACGGTGCTTACCGACGGTCCTGCCGGTGTGCATATCTCTGAAAAGCGCCCCAACGACCCGAATACCTACTATTGTACGGGCTTCCCCATCGGCACATTGCTGGCATCGACATGGAACACCGAACTGGTGGAACGCGTGGGCGAGGCCATGGGTAACGAGACGCTGGAATACGGTTGCGATGTTATTCTTGGCCCTGGCATGAACATCATGCGCTCTCCGCTTTGTGGCCGCAACTTCGAATACTATTCCGAAGATCCATTCGTGACCGGTCTTATCGGTGCAGCCATGATCAACGGCATACAAAGTCAGGGCGTGGGCGTAAGTGCCAAGCATTTCGCTGCCAATAACCAGGAGACCAACCGACTGAACAACAATTCAGTGGTAGACCAGCGTACGCTGAGGGAAATCTACCTGAAGGGCTTCGAGATTGCCGTACGCAAGAGTCAGCCCTGGACCATCATGAGTTCGTATAACTTCCTGAACGGCCCCTGGACACAGGAGAACAAGGAACTGCTGACCACCATCCTGCGCGACGAATGGGGATTCAAGGGCATTGTAATGACCGACTGGACCAATACCCGCCATACCGACCGTCAGGTGGCTGCCGGCAACGACCTGCTGACACCGGGTAACGCAGAACAGATAAATGCCATTGTCAAGGGAGCGCAAGACGGCACCATCAAGATGGAAGACATCGACCGCAACGTGCGCCGCATGCTGGAATATGTGGTGAAGACACCCCACTTCAAGGGTTATAAGTTCTCTAACAAGCCCGACATCCAGGCACATGCCAAGCTGACCCGCGAGGCTGCTCCCGAGGGAATGGTGCTGCTGAAGAACGAGAACACAACGCTGCCGCTGGAAAGCGGTAAGAAAACTGCCCTCTTTGGCACCACCTCATATAATCTCTATGGCGGCGGAACAGGTTCCGGCGACGTGAACAAACCCTACGTGATTGACTTGGTGAAAGGACTGAAGAATGCCGGATTCGTCATCAACGAGACGCTCCGCGGCGTCTATTCCAAATACAAGGAATTTGCATACCTCGAAGCCGAGGCTGAGATGGGAACCCTGACCACAAACTCTTTCTTCCCCCGTCCACGAGTGAATGAGCCTCAGTTAGGAAAGAACACCTATCAGTTTGCAGCACAAGACAACGACCTGGCGATTGTTACCGTAGGCCGTAGCAGCGGAGAAGGAGGCGACCGCACCTTTGCCGACTTCGACATCAACGACGACGAGCAGGCCATGCTGAAGAACGTTTACGAGGCTTTCCATAGTGCAGGAAAACCCGTGGTGGTGATTCTGAATGTGGGAGGTGCCATCAACACGGAGGAAGTGAAGCCCTACGCCGATGCCATCCTGCTGGCCTGGCAGCCCGGTATGGAAGCCGGAAACTCTATTGCCGATGTGCTGACAGGCAAGGTCAACCCCAGCGGAAAACTGACCGTCACCTTCCCCTGTGAGATTGACGATGTTCCCGCCAACAAGAACTTCCCGCGCGACATCACATTCTGGGATGAATTCAAGATGGACGACGAGGCAAAGAAGGCAACCCCCAATGTGGCAGAAACCAAATACGAAGAAGGACTCAACGTGGGCTACCGCTATTATCAGACCGTTGGCAAGAGCGTGAGCTATCCCTTCGGCTATGGTCTGAGTTACACCACCTTCGAGTATTCCAAGCCCAAGGTAAGTAAGAAAGGCAAGGGATATGTGGCTGCCATCACCGTAAAGAACACGGGAAGCGTGGCCGGAAAAGAAGTCGTGCAACTCTATATCACAGCTCCAAAGGGTAAACTCGACAAGCCCGCAATGGAACTGAAAGCCTTCGGCAAGACCCGCGAACTGAAGCCCGGCGAGAGTCAGCAACTGCTGCTCACATTCTCCGGCTACGACCTTGCCTCATACGATACCGACCAGCAGGCATGGGTAACCGACAGCGGCGAATACATTGCCAAGTTCGCTGCATCAGCCGAGGACATCCGTCAGACGGTGAAGTTCAAAGCCAGTGCCGAAACGGTGAAATGCCATGATGTCTTGAAGTAAAGGCCCACCCCTTCCCTCCCAAAGGGAGGGGGTGATTTCTTTTAATCCTTAATCTTTAATCCTTATTACTTCGTCTGTTGACGGAAGTCGCTGGGTTTTAGGCCAGTCTTGGTCTTGAACTTTGAAGAGAAATAGTCGGGACTCTCAAAATTGAGCTGATAGGCTATTTCCTTGATGCTCAAGTCGGTGGTGGAAAGCAGTTCCTTGGCGCGCTGCAACTTCAGGTCCTGCTGATAAAGGGCAGGTGAAATGCCCGTGTATTCCTTGAAGAGCTTCCGGAAATTGCTGTAGCTGACACTCATCTCACTAGCTATCTGCTGAATGCTGAGGGGACTCTCCAAGGCTTCACGGATGCGCAGACGAGCACGGTTGATCATCTCCACGCGCTCACCATCCTTGTTGAGGATATTGTTTCGCTCCAGAGAATACATCAGTCCGATAAGATGGTTTACGATACCCGCCAAGGTCTGCTGTACGAAGGCAGCCTCCTCCAAAGAAGCCTTCAGGGCAGAACGGTAGAGATTGACGATGTCGGCACTATAGCCCACGTGGTAGATAGGCTTTTCAGGTGAAAGGAAGCCGGCTCGCACGCGATCGTCCATATTGCGCCCCTTGTAGCCTATCCAGTAGCTCTTCCATTTCTTGCCGGGCAGCGGATGATAAGTATGCCATTCACCGGGAAAGAGGAGGAAGAAATCACCCGACTTGATTTTGGCCGTCTGCTGATGGTCAGACATGAAGAGTCCCTCCCCCTCCACGAGATAGAGCAACTGATATTCATTCAGCACACGGCCCTTGGCTGAGTCGAAAAAATAGCCGTCAGGATGGTTGGGCGTAGGATAAGGCTCGTTGGCATGCACTTCGTCGTAACCTACCGTACTGACGGTGAGTCCCCAACGTGCATCGCGCTCATTAGCTACCAGGTATTTGCTCTTTTGCATGGTCGTATAGAATTTAGGTATTTGTTGTAAGTTTCGTATCAATTTGAGAGGAAGGCCAGTTCACGAGATACAGGTGCTCCGTGGCACGGGTAAAGGCGGTATATAGCCAATGGATATAGTCGGGCGTGAGCATATCGTCCGTCATATAGCCTTGGTCAATATAGACGTGCGCCCATTGTCCACCCTGTGCCTTATAACAGGTGACGGCGTATGCAAACTTGATTTGCAGGGCATTATAGTATTTGTCTTCCTTGATGGCCTTCATCCGGTCAGCCTTCAGCGGAACGTCCGCATAGTCTTCTTCTATCTTCTGGAAGAGTTCTTCGCTTTGCTCATGAGTCAGGGCTGGAGCCTCGGCGGTCAGGGTATCGAGCAGCACCGTGGCTGTCAGTTCATAATCATCATAGTCAGGAAAAAGCAGCGTGGCATCGGCAAAATGGAAGCCATAGAGTTCGTGGACATTACGCACTCTCACCACCCGACAGCGGTCGCCGTTGGCGATGAAGGAGAACCCACCCTCAACCCCTCCCAAAGGGAGGGGAGTTCTATAAGCCTCCTCCTTCGGGGGAGGTTGGGAGGGGGCTCCCCAATAGTAGTTATTCTTCACCACCATGAGTTGGTCACCCGAACATAGGAGTTCCTCACGGTCAAGGATGGAATTGCGGATTCCCATGTTGTAGATGTTGGCCCGCTTGTTGCTGCGTGTGATGACAATCGTCTCGTCAATACCCACATGCGAGTAACTGGAGTTGAGCTGCTCGATGAGTTCATTACCGGGAACCACTTCAATATCGGTGAATGGCTTGAAATGTATCTGAGGCAGCTGCGTCATTTCATCATGGGTAATCATCTGCCTGACCATCGTGGCATTCCATAGGATACCCGACTCCTGGGACTGGCGCAGCACTTCATTCAAGTCACATTCAAAGACTTTCAAATCATAGCGGGAAAGGACGGACGACATCAATGCCGGTGACTCCTCCTCACCGACAGGGGGTAGCTGCGCCTTGTCGCCGATAAGCATCAACCGGCAGTTCTGTCCCTGATAGACATATTTGACAAGATCATCGAGCAGAAGCCCCTGGCCGAAAGGTGAGTCCGAGAAGCCTGCATTGGCTATCATCGAGGCCTCATCAACCATAAAAAGGGTATCACGATACAGGTTGTCGTTAAGACTGAATGCCCCGAAGTCGCCGGTAAATGCCTTCTGACGGTAGATTTTGCGATGGATAGTGAAAGCAGGATGACCGCTGTTCAGCGAAAAGACCTTGGCAGCACGTCCCGTAGGAGCCATCAGCATCACCTTCTGTTTGAGGCTGATCATTGTCCGTACAATGGCACCTGCCAACGAGGTTTTACCGGTTCCAGCCGAGCCTCGGAGTACCATCACGGCGTGAGCATCCCTGCTGGTCATAAACTGGCAGAACACATCAATGGCAGAAGCCTGCTCGCGAGTAGGCTCATAACGGAAGCTCTGACGTATTCTGTAATCCAGTTCGCTACATATCATAGCGCAAAAATACGAAAAAAAACATACACAGAGAAACAGCAACACACAGTTTTAATAAAAATAAAGAAAAAATTCTTCATTCTTCATTCTTCATTCTTCATTTTTAATTATCTTTGCAGCCATGAATGAGAACAGCATCATTACCAAACGCCCTCGGCTGACACTCCGTATCAGCCAGCAGGGTATGTCTTTTTCTGTAGCTGACAACCAGTCGGAGAATCAGATTATCTATGAGCCCTACACTACGAAAAGCGGTATTTCGCAAGCCGCCAATCTGCGCGAGGCTTTCCGCAACAACGACTTGCTGGCCAACGAATGGCAACGGGCATACGTGATTCTCGACACTCCCGTACTGATGGTCCCCTTGGAAGAATATGTGGAAGAAACGAATGATGCTTTCTATCATCATGCGGTAACAGGACACGACAATGATATCGTGCTTGACATGGTGCTTCCCCAACTCAGTGCCGTTGCGCTGTTTTGTATCAACAGGGACCTGAAGACTGTCATTGACGATCATTTCTCCGATGTGAAATATGCTCCCGCTTGCGCTTCGGTTTGGAATCACCTGCATCGTCGGAATTTCATTGGAAGCCGCAAGAAACTATTCAGTTATTTCCATGACAAACAGCTGGAGATATTTGCCTTCCAGCAGAACCGTTTCAAATTCCAGAACAGCTACCCCGTTCAACGTTCCCTTGATGCAGTCTATTTCCTGCTCTACATCTGGAAACTACTGGGAATGGATCAGCGACGCGACGAACTTCACCTCTCTGGTGTGCTGCCTGAGAAGGAACAGTTGCAGACCGAGCTGAGGAAATATCTGAAGAATGTATTCATCATCAATCCTGCGGGCGAATATAACCGTGCCCCCATCACTCAGATTAAAGGCATTCCATACGACCTGATTACGCATTATCTGAAATAGAGGAGAGAGGAAAGAGGAGAGAACTTATAAACTCAAAGCTCTAAAACTATCAATGAGAATCATTACAGGGAAATACAAAGGACGGCATTTCGATATTCCGCGCTCTTTCAAGGCACGGCCTACCACCGACTTTGCCAAGGAAAACATCTTCAACGTTCTCAATGGATACATTGATTTTGAAGATGCCACCGCACTTGACCTCTTTGCAGGTACGGGCAGTATCTCCCTGGAACTGCTCTCACGGGGTTGCAGTCAGGTGGTAAGCGTAGAAATGGACCGCGATCATCATCGGTTCATTACTGAATGCATAAAGAAGCTCCTTGGAGATAGTCATAACACCGAATGTCAAGTTATTCGCGGTGATGTTTTCCGCTTTGTGAAATCCTGCCACCTTCAGTTCGACTTCATCTTTGCCGACCCCCCCTATGCCCTTGAGCAATTGCCCAAGATTCCTGATTTGATTTTTGAAAAAGGATTATTGAAAGAAGGAGGCATATTCGTCTTTGAACATGGCAAGCAGAACGATTTCTCAAAACATCCGAACTTTGTGGAGCATCGTTCCTACGGCAGCGTGAACTTCAGCATCTTCAAAGCAGGGGTGAAATCAGACGCACCAGACTCTCCCATAAATTCTTAACAAAGGTCTGACGGCCCAAATCCTTGACATCCTCCAAAAGCACGCTATCCCTGACATCCTGCAGAAAGACCTGTTTCAGACGACGAGCCATCTGGGCATCGTAGATAAACGCGTTTGACTCGAAATTGTTTTCAAACGAACGGAAGTCGATATTGGTTGACCCCACCGTACAGAGCGCATTGTCACTCACCAAGAGCTTGGAATGATTGAAACCAACTTTGTAGAGATAGACTTTAACACCACTCTCCACGGTCTGTGTCACATAAGAACGACTCGCCCACTCCACCAGTTTGGCATCCGTCCTATAGGGAATCATCAGGCGCACATCCACACCTGCCAGAGCAGCCGTTCTCATCGCAAAAAGAACAGGCTCCGTAGGAAGGAAGTAAGGGGTTTCCATGTAGACATAATTCTTTGCCTGCAAAAGTATGCGGACATAGCCCTGCATAATGTCTGGCCAAGGAGAAACGGGACTGCTTGTCACAATCTGAATCAAACAGTCGTTCTTGATCTTCTCACTCACATCCGGATAGAAACGGCGGTTGCTGATCAACGTGCGGTCCACGAAATACCAGTCTACCAGGAATGCCCGCTGAATACCATATACCGCTCCACCACGGACACGCAAATGCGTATCACGCCACGCCAGTCCACTCCGTCCCTGAATATAGCGCGTGGCGATATTCATACCGCCTATATATCCAATCTTTCCGTCTACGACACAGAGTTTGCGGTGGTTACGATAGTTCACCTTTCCCGTAAAGGCAGGAAACTTCACAGGCATGAAGGCATGCACCTCTATACCAGCTTCGCGCATCCTTTCAAAGAAATCGCCTTTCACATTCCAACAGCCCACATCGTCATAGATGACACGCACCTCTACGCCCTGCTGTGCTTTCCCTATCAGTTCATCAGCCACCATATAACCCAGTGCGTCATCATTAAAGATATAACTGTCGATATGGATATGATGTTTAGCCTTGCCGATATCCCGAAGCAGCGAATGGAAGAAATCATAACCGTTGGTGAAAATATCCACCTCGTTGTCCTTGAACGGCAAAGCCCAGTTCTGATTAGTGAACAATTTGATAAGCGCCTCCTGCTCATCAGGAATCTTCAAGTCCTTCTGCTCAGCGAACTCCAGCATAGAACGCTTGGTCAGCTGGTCGAGAGAACGTTGGGAAATAAAACGTTCCTTGCGCGTATTCCTACCGAAAAAGAAATAAAGGATGAAACCCACCACAGGCAGGAATATCAGCACCATGATCCATGCCATCGTCTTTGCAGGCTGGCCGTTGTCCATCAGCACTGCTACCATCGCAGCCAAGGTGATGACAACATAAACGGATATGATGATGATTTCAATCATGGAAATCCAACTAACTTATGGGTTTGCAATGACAGGCGCCAATGGGGATGTTGCTTGATATATTCCACACAAGCATCGATTATTTCCTTGTTCTTTTGCGGGTCACCTACATCACAAGGCTGAAGGTAAAGAAGTGTCTTTTCCCCCCTTAAGGAATTGAGCAGAAAGCCTTCGGGATTAATCTTCCCATCAAAAATAATTTTGATTTCATCGGGCAACCGCTTTTTCCCGCCTAAAGACACTTTGCCCCCTCCCTCATAGGGAGGGCTGGAGTGGGTCTCTTTCTTCGGTGACACAGTCACCCAATCGATATTCTCGGGAACAGGTAGTGTGCCGTTGGTCTCAATGGCCACTTCAAAGCCTGCCTGATGGAGTTGATCCACAAAATCATCAGTAACCTGAAGGGTTGGCTCTCCACCTGTAAGCACGACGAAACGGGCAGGATATTCCGAAATCTCACGGATAATCTCATCTGCCGTCATCTCCCTAAATGCAGAGAAGTCGGTATCACAAAACAAGCAACGCAAATTACACCCGCTGAAACGTACGAACACTGCCGCACAGCCTGTATTTCGTCCCTCGCCTTGCAAGGAATAGAAGATATCGTTTACCCGGAAATATCTCATTTTACAAACTTCGTTTGTGAATTTCGACTGCATTCAGCATAGCTCAAGCTAGCTTGGCTCTGCCTTCATTTGCACGAAATTTCTCATTTTCTCAATTTCTCAATTCCTCATTTTTCATAAGCCGCCACGTTGCCACGGCTCTCCTGCACTTCCACCTTGTAGCAGTGGGGTATCTGTTCGCAAATCCAGCGGGCAATATTCTCTGCCGTGGGATTGCAGGGGAGTACGTCGTTGAGCACCTGATGGTCCAAACGATCCTTAATCATCTGCTTGATAATGGTGAAATCCACCACCATGCCATTGGCATTCAGCTCTGCCGACTTGCAATAGACCGTGATGAGCCAGTTATGACCGTGCAGTTGGGTACACTTGCTCTCATAATCCAATGTCAGGCGATGAGCCGCAGATATTTCCATTGTTTTCTTTACGTAGTACATATTTTCCTTTTGTTAATGGTGGTCGGTGAACACCTATATGTTAACTATATTCTTTCCCAAACGCTTTGCCAAGGCATTGCGGATTTCCTGCATGTCCTTGATTTCCTGCATGATGTTCATCTGTTCTGTGATGTCTGCAGTATTCCTGAATTTCGCTTTCAATTCCTTCAGATGTTCCTCCACATAGTCCATGCGGAAGTCAAGAATCAAATGAATCACTTGCTCGCGGAGTCCATCGTCATCCTTCGACAGTTGCAGGCTTTTGCTCAACTGCACCTGATCCACTGACAGCATATTCGCTATCTTACTGATTTCAACATCTTCGTGATTCAGGAAAAAAGACTCAGCCTTGAAACCTTCATCAGCAGAATGGAGTACAGCCTCATCCAGAATGCGGTTGAAAAGCGGATTGCTGAACGACAAGGCATCCTGTCCTAGGTCATAGGCGATATATTGGGCAACGTTGAGATTGATGGTATTGCCATCATCCGTTTCCAGGTCTCGGTAGATAATATCCTCACCATGGCGTACAATCATCTGCACAAGCATCTTCTCCACCATGCTGGCACGCTGAAGCGGAGTGGCAGGCTGAAGTGGCGCCTGTGTAGGAGGAGTACTTCCAGAAGTCTCGCCTTGTGTGGCTGGCTGATTGGAGCCTTTTTCTTTTCCGGCCCTGATCATCTTATTCATCTGATTGATGATGACCTGCTCACTCATTCCCAGCCTAAAGGCAGTATCGTGGATATAGGTAGCACGCACGACATTGTCAGGTATCAGACTCAGCGACCTTATTATGCTGTTGATAGCCTCCGAACGCTTCACGGGGTCCGTAACGCCTTTCAGCAGGAAGTCAATCTTAAACTGGATGCAGTCTTTCTGATTCTCCTCGATATACTTCTTGAAATCAGCAGCGGTATGGTTTCGGGCGAAACTGTCGGGGTCCTCCCCTTCGGGAAGGAAGAGCAGCCTAACGTTGATACCCTCTGGCAACATCATGTCGATTCGTTCCATGGCAGCGTGCTTTCCCGCATTGTCATTGTCATAAATCAACGTGATGTTATTGGTGAAACGCCTCAACATCCTGGTCTGATGTACGCTGAAAGCCGTTCCCGAGCCTGCCACCACGTTCTCTATGCCACACTGATGCATGGAGATGACATCTGTCTGGCCCTCTACCACAAAGACGTTGTTCTCCTGCGTCATAGCCTTCTTGGCCAGATGAATACCATAGAGTTCACGCTCCTTCTGGTATATAATGGAAGCAGGAGAATTCACATATTTCTGCTGTACTCCCTTCGTGGCGGAATCCAGTTTGCGGGCGTTAAAGCCCACCACTTTTCCACTCAACGAAAACCAAGGAAACACAATGCGACCAGCAAAACGGTCAATGAGTTTGCCGTCGCGCTCACTCTTATAGCAAAGTCCCACGCCAACGCCTGTGTCAGGATTTTGCATGAGGTATTTCTCCTTAAAACCTTCCTTCAGCATCTGATTGGGAAGGGCATCCACCTGCGACAGGTCATAACCCAGGCGGAACTTTCGGATGATATCATCGCGGAAACCGCGTTTACGCAGATATTGCATACCGATGGCCAAACCATCTACATTGTTGTGCAGGATATCCTCAAAATACTTGGCTGCCCGCTCATTGACAATGAACATTGACTCTCGGTCGTTTTCTGCCTCTCGCTCTTCCTTCGACAGTTCGCGCTCCTGAACCTCAATATGATATTTATTGGCAAGCCATCGCAGCGCCTCCGGATAGGTCATCTGCTCATGTTCCATAATGAAGTTAACAGGATTACCCCCTTTGCCACACCCGAAACAGTGGCAGGTGTTACGTGAGGGAGTAACGATAAACGAAGGTGTTTTCTCATTGTGGAAAGGGCACAAACCCTTATAGTTCGCACCGCTCCTACGAAGCGTCACAAACTCAGACACCACTTCCACAATGTTCGCGGCATCCATAATCCGGCCTACTGTCGCCTTGTCTATCATCTTTTAATGGTACAAAATTACATTATTCCTTTGAAAACAGCAAATATAAGTTGCACAAAAAGCCTAAAATGTGCACATAACACGGTGGATTGTGCACTTTTTGTGATAATTATTTGGGTAGGTGAACGAAAAACCGTACCTTTGCACCCGATTTTGCAAATCAAGGATAATTATCACATTATTATATTATATGAAATTAAAAATTGTTGTACTTGCCAAGCAAGTTCCTGACACGAGAAATGTGGGTAAGGACGCCATGACGGCTGAGGGCACGGTGAATCGTGCTGCCCTTCCTGCAATCTTCAATCCAGAAGACTTGAATGCATTGGAGCAGGCTCTTCGTCTGAAAGAGCAGAATCCTGGTTCTACCGTTGGAATCCTCACCATGGGCCCTCCCCGTGCCGGAGAAATCATCCGCCAGGGTCTCTACCGTGGTGCCGATACGGGTTGGTTGCTGACTGACCGTCTCTTTGCCGGTGCCGATACACTCGCTACTTCCTACGCTTTGGCTACTGCCATCAAGAAAATTGGTGATGTGGACATTGTAATTGGTGGTCGTCAGGCTATCGATGGTGATACTGCTCAGGTGGGTCCCCAGGTTGCTCAGAAACTGGGTCTTAACCAGGTGACTTACGCTGAAGAGATTATGAAGTGCGAAGACGGCAAACTGACCATCCGCCGAATGATCGACGGAGGTGTGGAGACCGTTGAGGCACCCATGCCCGTGGTTGTAACGGTTAATGGAAGCGCTGCTCCCTGCCGCCCCTGCAATGCAAAATTGGTGATGAAATACAAGCGCGCCACCTGCCCGATGGAACGCCCTGCTGAAGGTACAGCTTATGACTATCTCTATGAAGAGCGTCCTTATCTGACATTGAACCAATGGTCAGTTGCCGATGTGGATGGCGATGCCAACCAGTGTGGTCTGGCCGGTTCTCCCACAAAGGTGAAGGCCGTGAAGAACATCGTGTTCCAGGCTAAGGAGAGCAAAACTCTCACGGGCAGTGATGCTGATGTGGAGAGTATGATTAAGGAATTACTTGAAGAAAAGATTATTGGATAAGATATGGCTAACAACGTATTTGTATATTGCGAAATTGAAGGCACAACCGTTCAGGAAGTTTCTCAGGAACTGTTGACCAAGGGCCGCAAGTTGGCCAATCAATTGAATGTAGAACTCCATGCCGTGGTCATCGGTACGGGTATTAAGAACAAGGTGGAAGATCAGATTTTGCCTTACGGTGTTGACAAGCTCTTTGTCTTCGACGGCGAAGGTCTCTTCCCCTACACCTCTGCTCCTCACACTGACATCATCGTGAACCTCTTCAAGGAAGAGCAGCCGCAGATCTGTCTGATGGGTGCTACCGTTATCGGCCGTGACCTCGGTCCTCGTGTAAGTTCTTCACTTACCAGCGGTCTGACTGCCGACTGTACTGAACTGGAAATCGGTTCTTACGAGGATAAGAAGAACAACAAGGTATTCGACAACCTGCTCTATCAGATTCGTCCTGCCTTTGGTGGTAACATCGTGGCAACGATCGTAAACCCCGAGCACCGTCCCCAGATGGCTACCGTACGTTCCGGCGTGATGCAGAAGGCTATCTATGAAGGCGATTGCAAGAAGGAAGTGGTTTATCCCGAGGTTGCCAAATATGTGGATATGGCTGTTGCCGGCGTGGTAAAGGTACTCGACCACCATGTTCAGGCTGCCAAGCATAACCTGAAGGGTGCACCTATCGTGGTTGCCGGTGGCTATGGTGTTGGTTCGAAGGAAGGTTTCGACCAGTTGTTCCAGTTGGCCAAGGTGCTTCATGGTGAGGTAGGCGGAAGCCGTGCGGCCGTGGATGCCGGATGGTTGGATCACGATCGTCAGATTGGCCAGACAGGTGTAACTGTTCATCCGAAGGTTTATATCGCCTGTGGTATCTCCGGTCAGATTCAGCACATCGCCGGAATGCAGGACTCTGGTATTATCATTTCTGTGAACTCTGATCCCGAGGCTCCCATCAACAAGATTGCCGACTATGTAATCGTAGGTACCGTTGAAGAGGTAGTTCCCAAGCTCATTAAGTACTATAAGCAGAACTCTAAGTAAATGAAAAAAGAAGTCCTTTATTTAGTTCTCTATGCGATTGCGGTGGTTTTCTTGATGTATTGCTCACTCAGAAATAATTACCCAATTTGGCGTAGGATACTTGATGAAGTATTCGCAATCTTTTTTGCAATACGCTTCTATGAGACTTGTAAAGGCTTAATAAATAAAGAATAATAATTATGGCAAACTATTATAGTGACCATCCAGAGATTGGGTTTCACCTCAATCATCCGCTCATGGAGCGCATCGTAGAACTTAAGGAGAAGTTTTACGCAGACAAAGAAAAGTTTGAGGACGCTCCCGTTGACTACGAGGACGCCATCGAGAACTACAAGCAGATCCTCGACATCACTGGCGATGTAGCTGCAAATATCATCGAACCCAACTCTGAGGATGTGGACCTCGAAGGTCCCCACTTGGAGAACGGCCGTATGATCTACGCCTCTAAGACTTACGAGAACCTTGACGCCACCCGCAAGGCAGGTCTTCACGGTATCTCTATGCCCCGCCGCTATGGTGGTCTGAACATCCCCAACACGGTGTTCTCCATGCTCAGCGAAGTCATTTCTGCCGCCGATGCTGGTTTCCAGAACATCTGGTCGCTGCAGAGTTGTATCGACACCCTTTATGAGTTCGGTTCCGAGGAGCAGCGTCAGCAGTTCATTCCGCGTGTTTGTGCCGGTGAGGGAATGTCCATGGACCTTACTGAACCCGATGCTGGTTCCGACCTGCAGCGCGTGATGCTGAAGGCTACCTTCGATGAGAAGGAGAATTGCTGGCGTCTGAATGGTGTGAAGCGTTTCATCACCAACGGTGACTCTGATATCCACCTCGTACTGGCCCGTTCTGAAGAAGGTACCCACGATGGCCGTGGCCTTTCGATGTTCATATACGACAAGCGCGACGGCGGTGTGAATGTACGTCACATTGAGCACAAACTCGGTATCCACGGTTCACCCACTTGTGAGTTGACCTATAAGAATGCCAAGGCACAACTCTGCGGTAGCACCCGTCTGGGTCTTATCAAGTATGTGATGGCCCTGATGAACGGTGCCCGTCTGGGTATTGCCGCACAGAGCGTTGGTGTAGAACAGGAAGCCTATAACGAAGGTCTTGCCTACGCCAAGGAGCGTGCACAGTTCGGTGAGAAGATCATCAACTTCCCCGCTGTATATGACATGCTCTCTCGCATGAAGGCAAAACTGGATGCCGGTCGTTCCCTGTTATATATGACCGCCCGCTATGTGGATATCTACAAGTGCTTGGAGGACATTGAGCGCGACCGCAAACTGACTCCCGAAGAGAAGCAGGAGATGAAGAAGTACCAGCGTCTCGCTGATGCCTTCACTCCATTGGCAAAGGGTATGAACTCTGAGTATGCCAACCAGAATGCCTATGATGCCATCAGCATCCACGGCGGTTCCGGCTTCATCATGGAGTACAAGAGCCAGCGTCTGTTCCGTGATGCACGCATCTTCTCTATCTACGAGGGAACCACTCAGTTGCAGGTGGTGGCTGCCATCCGCTACATCACCAACGGCACGATGCTGAACAATATTAAGGAGATGTGCGCAAACGTTGCAGATTCAGCCCTCAAGGCTCGCGTGGAGAAACTGATTCCTGTTTACGAAGAGGCGCTTGCCAACGTGAAGGCCCTCGAGAATCAGGATGCCCAAGACTTCCTCGCCCGTCGTCTCTATGACATGACTGCCGAGTTGGTAATGAGTCTGCTCATCCTCGATGATGCAAACCGTGCACCTGAACTCTTCGAGAAGTCTGCCAACGTCTATGTCCGCATGACAGAAGAAGATGTTTGCGGAAAGGCTGCCTACATCAAGAACTTCCGCGTGGAAGACCTTGAGAGTTTCAAGGCTGCTGAGAATACCGAAGCATAAAACATCATCTAATATAGAAGGGAATGCGCCAAAGCCGGCTCATTCCCTTCTTTTATAAGCATCCGCCCCTATGAAGATCGTCTATCCCACCAAAGTATCCATCACACTCATTTTGATTATCAGCCTCATCATGGGCTGCATCCTTATCTCGCTTGCAGTAAGCAGCAAGTGGATTCCATTTTTCATCAATCTATTGCTTTACGTTTCTGTGGTGTATCTGATGGTCAGCATCAAGTACGAAATCAACGAATCGCAACTCATCATTCACCAGGCAATGGGCAAGATGGTCATCGACATCAATACAATAAAGAGCATCGAACCCACACATACCATTCTCAGTGCGCCAGCCAGTTCTTTAGACCGCCTGCGCATCAGCTACAACAAATACGACGATGTCGTCATTTCACCCCGACGGAAAGAAGAATTCATCCGTCAGCTACACTCCATCAATCCAAATATCGTTTTTAAGGAAAAGGAATAGGCTTCAGTCTCTCAGCTTGATTTCACAGTTATCCAGACTTTCCACGGTGGCTAAAGCATGATAGTAGATACCCTGTGAACGGAGGAAATCACCGCCTTGCTGAAAAGCCTTCTCGATGATGAAGCCCATACCCTCGATGGTGGCACCTGCCTTCTGGCAAAGGTCTATCACACCCTTTGCCGCATTTCCATAGGCAAGGAAGTCGTCGATGAAAAGAACATGGTCATCTTTAGTCAGATAATCTGCAGAAATGCATACTGAATAGTCACGGTCTTTGGTAAACGAATGAACCGTAGTGGCCAGCATCTTGTCCATCGTCTTGGGTTGTTTCTTTTTGATAAACACCACGGGAACATGCATCAGATAACCCACAAAGATGGCGGGGGCAATGCCTGAAGCCTCAATCGTAACCACTTTGTTGATTAGTTTATCCTTGAAAAGACGGACAAACTCCTTGGCAATCTCCATCATCAGGTTGGAATCCATCTGGTGATTAATGAAACTGTCCACCTTCAGGATACCACCAGGATAGCACTTGCCGTCCTGCATGATACGCTCTTTCAATAATTCCATGACTATCAGTTTGTTTTATGCTGCAAAATTAATCATAAAAAACCGAAACTATTATCTTTATTCAAGAAAAAAACATATCTTTGTCGACAAATACTATCCGTTATGACAAAAAAGACATTCGCCATCCATATCCTGACGCTGCTCATCTGCGTGCCCTTGGCCGCACAAACGCTTTCAGGACTTTCTCCAGAAGCATTTGTAATGGATGTCAATGGCAAGAACACAGCCCTTTATACCATTACCAATTCCAACGGCATGGAGGCCTGCATCACCAACTACGGCGCAAGGCTCGTTTCGCTGATGGCACCGGGAAGGTACGGGATGGACGATGTGGTGCTGGGTTTTGACAACATCAACGACTACGTATCGCTGAAGCAGAACTTCGGAGCCACCGTGGGCCGCTATATCGGACGCATCAAGGGGGCGCACTTTGTGCTCGACGGCAAGGAATATCAGCTGCAAGGCTTTGGCAAGGGCAATATCTCGCACGGCGGCAAACCGGGCTTTGCCAATGTGGTATGGGATATGGTCAGCAAGACGGACTCTTCGCTCACCCTGCGCTATCTCTCACCCGACGGCGAAGCTGGCTTCCCGGGCAACCTCACGGTAACCCTTACCTATACCTTAACAGCAGCAAACGCCCTTAAACTCGATTACGAAGCCACCACCGACAAGCCTACGGTGCTGAACATTTCCAACCATTCGTTCTTCAATATTTCAGGTCATCCCGAGAAAGACATACTTCACGAAGAACTGATGGTGAAAAGCAAGAAGATTGCCACCTTCGATGCTCAGAAGAACCTCGACGGCGGTTTCCGCAAGGTGAAAGGAACACCCTTCGATTTCCGAAATCCGAAAACCATCGGACAGGATATTGACAAAGACGATGAACAACTGGCTATAACCAAAGGCTACGACCACTCCTTCGTGTTGAAGAACCGAAAAGGCGAACTTCTACTGCAAGCTTTGCTCACCGATCAGGAGGCTGGACGCCAGATGATTGTCTATACCACCGAGCCCGCACTCCATATTTATACGGCCAACGGACTGAAAGGCAACCAAAAGGGCAAACGGGGCATTGCCTATCCCCACCGTTCGGCCATCTGTTTCGAAGCCATGCACCTGGCCGACAGTCCCAATCATCCGGAATTCCCATCCACCGTGCTCCGTCCTGGAGAGACGTGGCATTCCACCACCGTTTATCAGTTCACGACTTCGACAAGACGGCCAACTACCTGTCTGACGGGCCCTGTTACTGTTTTCGGCCTCGGCATCGGGCTTGCCGGATTGCTTGTTGCAGGTATTGTTTCGTTAATAAAATAGAGTCATGAAGGACTACGTCGACAAGATGAATGCCGCGGAGGCACGAATGTTCCGTGAGGCTGTGGTGAATATCGTGAGCCAGATTCCCTGCGGAAAGGTCACCACCTATGGGTATATTGCGACGTTAGCGGGATGGCCCAGTCATTCCAGGATGGTAGGTCGTACCCTTCGCTATACCCCCGAATGTGCTTCCCTGCCCTGCCATCGTGTGGTGAATGCCGTAGGCCGAACAGCTCCCGGATGGCTGAAACAGCGCGAACTGCTGGAAGCCGAGGGCGTCACTTTCAAGAACAATGGCCACGTTGACATGCAACGGCACCAATGGATTCTGTAAAAATATTTAGTTATATATTTGGAACTAATGAATATAATAGCTATATTTGCATCCGAAAGTAATTAAAAATCCTATTCACTAAAAACTTTTTATTATGAAAAAACTAATCAATGTAACATTGCTTCTTACGGCCATTTTAATGGTGGCTGCCTGCGGAAGTAAGGATGCGAAAAAAACCGACAGCTCCGAACCCGAGAAGAAAGAGAATGCGAAGAGCGAAGAGTTTACGGGGGAGAAGTACTCCAAGGATGCTGCCATCTTCTATTTTGACAAGAATTATGGTATTGACTTCAAGGAACTGGCACCTGACTACAAATACGACGAATCGGGTAAATACACCTTCAAGGGTGACGACTCAGAAGTGTCAGCACGTTTCATCGATCCCGAAAACGGTTACACACCGGAGCAAATTGAAGGTTTCGTACGGAAAATTTATGCAGCAACAGCCAAGGCCTCCAAAGACGGCAAGAATGTGTACGGCTTCCTGCTGAGTGGAAAGAGCACCAAGGAAGGAGCCATGGAGGAAAAACCGATTGATGAAGTGCTGAAGGGCGGCTACACGGAAATCTTAGGAGTCAAAGCCTATACCGGTAGCTATTCCTGGTCAATCCTGAAAGACGATTTGTTCTATGACGTGAGCGTTTCTGCCATAGAGAAGAAAGCCGGACCTAACGATGATCGCAAGCCCTTCGAATATGTGGGACGTGGTTATAGTGTAAGCATCAACAAAGGTCTGCAAAAGAGCATGGACGACACCATGAAGGATGCCGAGGATGCCTTCAAGAAAATCGAGAATGATCCTGAGTTGAAAAAGAAGGTTCAGGAAGAAGCCGAGAAGGTGAAGAAGCAATACGGGCTGTAATTGACGGTCGTTTACAAAAAAAAGAGGGTGTGTCTGTTTCGACACACCCTCCATATTTTTGATTACCAGACTTTTCTTACTTAGGCTGCATATTCAGCAGCATAGAGACGAATAAAATTCTCGCAATACTCATTAAAACCTTTCATTCCTAACATCTTAATCATCAATTTTTTCATCTTTTGTTTCCTTTCTTTTCTTTAATTCAACAATCTTTTTACATCTCGAAAGCCTTTTCTCTCAAAGGCAAAATAGCATCTAAACTCTTAAAAGAGGACTGCAAAGGTACGTCTATTCTTACATATCCACAAACTTTCCAGCCACAATAACTCCGCAGATACGCACTTTTTGATTTAAGTCAACATTCATAAACAGATACAACGGCAATAAAAAATATTAATTACTTGCATACAAGTATTTTTTTACTATCTTTGCAGAAAATTATTCACAAACCAAATCTTCATTACTACCAGCAAGAAAATGGAGAGCAGACAAGCCATCATCATGGGAGCCTCGTCGGGAATGGGGCACCGTATCGCTGAAATCCTTCTGGAAAAGGGTTGGCGACTGGGTGTGGCTGCCCGAAGAGAAGAAATGCTGCTTCCCCTGAAAGAGAAATATCCCGGAAAGGTGGTCACGGCCTGCATCGACGTTAACGACCCAAAGGCCGATGAGCAGCTCTTGAAGATGGTGGAGCAAATGAACGGTGTTGACCTCTATTTTCATGTTTCAGGCATCGGAAAGCAAAACCTAACGCTCGAACGGGATATCGAGATGAATACCGTGGAAACCAACGGCACAGGATTTACCCGATGCATCACCGCGATGTTCAACTACATGGCCAAGAACGGAGGCGGACACATTGCAGCCATCAGCAGCATTGCTGGTACGAAGGGACTCGGAGCCGCTCCTTCCTACAGTGCCACGAAAGCCTTCCAGAACTGCTATCTGGAAGCCTTGGAGCAACAAGCCTCCATGCGCCACCTCAATATCCGTATCACGGACATACGTCCAGGATTCGTGGACACACCGTTGCTCGGTGACAATCCCCACTACCCCATGCTGATAGACACGGAGAGCGCTTCACAGGAAATCGTACGTGCTGTCCTCCACAAGAAGCACGTCCACGTTCTCGACTGGCGCTACCGTATCCTCACACCCCTTTGGCGACTCATTCCCCGATGGCTATGGCGGAGCCTCAACATCCATTAAACCCCGAAACTCACAAACTCACAAACTTATAAACTCACAAACTCAAAAATATTATGGATAAGAAAAACAACGAACTCTCAAGACGAGAATTCCTCAAGCGCCTCGGCATCGGCACCTTCTCAGCGGCTGCCCTGATGGGACTTGAGCCTATCACCACCATTGCCCGCGAACTGGAAGACAAGCCTCAGATACCCACCGACGGCGATAACCTGATGACCTATCGCGTAAACCGCCACTCCGGCGACAAGGTATCACTCTTGGGCTACGGTATGATGCGACTGCCGCAGAAAGACCGCAAGATTGATCAGGATATGGTGAATCAGGAAGTGGACTACGCCATCGCCCACGGCGTCAACTATTTTGATACGGCTCCCGTCTATCACGGCGGACAGTCGGAAGTGGCCACAGGCATTGCCCTCAGCCGTCATCCCCGTGAGAAATATTTCATAGCCACCAAGATGTCGAACCAGAACGAACGCCTCTGGGACTTCGACAAGGCCAAAGAGATGTATGAGACTTCCTTCAAGAAACTGCAGGTGGACTACATCGACTACTATCTGCTGCACTCCATCGGCGGCGGTGGCGTAGAGAACCTCAAAGGCCGTTTCATCGATAACGGACTGCTCAACTTCCTGCTGGAAGAGCGCAAGGCAGGCCGCATCCGCAACCTCGGATTCTCCTATCATGGCGATGTGGAGGCCTTCGACTGGCTTCTCGACCGCAACGATGAATACAAATGGGACTTCGTTCAGATAGAGCTCAACTACCTCGACTGGCGCCACGCTTCCACCAAGGGAGGATGGAAACACGATGCCGATGCCGAATACCTCTATAACAAGCTGGATAAACTGGGCATTCAAGCCGTTGTGATGGAACCCCTTCTGGGCGGCCGTCTGGCCAGGGTTCCCGAAGAGATTGCCGATCAGCTTAAGGCCGAGCGCGCAGAGGCTTCTCCGGCTTCATGGGCTTTCCGCTGGGTAGGTACGCTGCCCAACATCCTCGTAGCCCTCAGTGGCATGACCACGATGGAAGTGCTTCAGGAGAACGTGCAGACCTTCTCCCCCCTCGACCCCTGTACCGACAAGGAGAAAGAGATGCTGGAGCGCATTGCCGACCAGATGGCGGGATTCCCCGTGGTACCGTGTACCGCCTGCAGCTACTGTATGCCATGCCCCTATGGTGTGGACATTCCCGGTAACTTCAGCTACTACAACAATGCCGTCACCGAGAAACTGCTGCCCTTGCCACCGAAGTCTTCACCCGACTATGCCGAACGGCTGCTGAAATACCAGAAAGGATATGAAAAGACCTTGAAGGCAGAAGCCTGGGCATCGAAGTGTATGGACTGCGAGGAATGCCTGCCCAAATGTCCGCAGCAGATCCGTATTCCCAACCAGTTGGCACGTCTCACGGAACTTCTTCCCCCAGAGAGTTGATGCTTTGAGCATTTGACAGTCATTTTTCTTGTTATTCAGAAATTTTCATTACCTTTGCAGCCAAATTGCGAACGTTATGAAAACAGACATAGAGATAGCAAGAGAAACCCCGTTGGCTCCCATCGGACAGATTGCGGAGAAGCTGGGAGTACCCGAAACCGGCGTTGACAACTACGGAAGAAACATCGCCAAGATTGACGAATCACTCATCGACGAGGAGCGCGTGCAGCAGCACCATCTCATCCTCGTCACTTCCATCAGTCCCACAAAGGCGGGTGTCGGAAAGACCACCGTCAGCATCGGACTGGCATTGGGACTCAACAAGATAGGATGCCGGGCCACCGTGGCCCTTCGCGAGCCTTCATTGGGTCCCTGTTTCGGAATCAAGGGCGGAGCTGCAGGAGGAGGCTATGCGCAGGTGTTGCCTATGGAGAAAATCAATCTCCACTTCACCGGCGACTTCCATGCCATCACCTCTGCCCACAACACGCTCAGCGCGCTGCTCGACAATCATCTCTACCAGCATCGCAATGAAGGGCCCCTCTTCAAGGAAATCTATTGGAAACGCGTACTTGATGTCAACGACCGCAGCCTCCGTCATGTAAACATCGGCGTTGGCGGCGGTACCAACGGCATAGAGCGTTCCACGGGCTTCGACATCACCTCGGCTTCCGAACTGATGGCTATCCTATGTCTCGCTACCGACATTGAAGACTTGCAACGGCGCATCGGCAACATCCTCCTCGGTATCACCATCGATGACCGTCCCTTCACCGTCAACGACCTCGGTGTCACCGGAGCCATCACAGCCCTGCTCATCGATGCCATCCATCCCAATCTCGTACAGACCACCGAGCAGACACCGGCTTTCATCCACGGCGGTCCCTTTGCAAACATTGCCCACGGATGTTCTTCGGTGCTTGCCACCAAACTCGCCCTCACTTACAGCGACTACACCATTACCGAGGCAGGCTTCGGAGCCGACCTTGGCGCAGAGAAATTCTTTGATATCAAATGCCGGAAGGCAGGGTTGCAACCCGCTCTTACCGTCCTCGTTGTCACCACCCAGGGACTGAAGATGCACGGCGGTGTGCCCCTCGACCAGATAAAGGAGCCTTCCCACCAAGGTCTTCTGGAAGGTTTCCGCAATATGGACAAGCACATCCGTAACCTGAAGAAGTTCGGACAGTCCATCGTGGTTGCCATCAACCGCTTTGCCACCGATGATGAACTGGAACTTGACCTCATCATCCAGCATTGCCGCCAGTTGGGTGTTCCCTGTGCCATCAACAATGCTTTCTCTGAAGGTGGCGAAGGTGCCCGCAAATTGGCTGAGACCGTAGTCGACACCATTGCCCACAAGCCTTCTGCAACCCTCCGTTACGCCTACAGGCTTCAGGACCCCATCACCACGAAGATTGAGCAGGTGTGCACCAACATCTACGGCGCAGCCACCGTCACCTATAGCGAGCACGCCTGGCAGCAGCTCACCGACATCAGCCGCCTCTTCGGCAACGATTCCGATGTCAGCCACTATCCCGTATGTATTGCCAAGACGCAGTTCTCCTTCACCACCGACCCCAACCTCTACGGCTGTCCCGATGGCTTTGATATCTTCATCCGTGAAATCATTGTCAATACAGGTTCCGAGATGATTGTTGCCGTGGCAGGCAAGATGATGCGCATGCCGGGATTGCCCAAGAGTCCTCAGGCAGAACGCATCCAGGTCGTTGACGGAAAGATTACCGGCCTCTCATAAAGAAAAAACCAAATCTGATTTACCAGCCCTCAGGCAGCACGATGTTCTCCTCGCCGTGGGCTTTCTCGAACAGCGGTGCTATCTCTTCATCGCTGAAACCCGCTATGCCGCAGCCGATGCGCGTCACGAGGAAGGTCAGTTCCCGGTGTTCACGGGCAAACTGGATGAATTCATCCACATAGGGACGTATCGTCTCCACGCCGCCCTGCATCGTAGGAATGGCGTAGCTCTGACCTTGCAATCCCACGCCCTGTCCCATCACGGCTCCGAATTTCCTTACCGCCACATAGGCCGCACCTCCGCCGTGCATACCACGCAGATTGCTTCCAAACACAAAAATCTCACCCGGAGCCAGACTGGTGATATACTCCGGAGTAGTCCTTTTCTTTTCCATATCGTATTCGTTGGGTTCCATATCAAAGGCAGCCTCGGTCTTGCATGCCATACCTTCCATAGCCATAGGCGGCATGGCTGTCCGCTCGCGGATATCGAAGTGGTCGATTACCTCAGGCATATCCAGTTCCATATCGAAATGCTTCCGGAAGTAGGGAATGATGACGCGCTCCTTGAGCGACTTGTAGCGCTGACTGACCGCTGAAGGCGTCAATCCCAATTGTGCAGCAATATCCTTGGCCTTGAAGCCACCGTCGAGCATCATCATCGCTATCACCCTGTCGCGACGGTCCATGTCGCAGGTATCGCACATATCCATCACCGTCTTTCGGAACTGCAGCCGCAGGTCGCTCGTGATATCGAACGACTGCAGGTAATCCTCAAACGTAATCGAGCCATACTCCTTCTGATACCATTTCAGCGCATCCAGCACGATATAGCGGAAGCCGCCGATAATCCACGTTCGCAGACTGACGCCTTCCGAACGGTTCTCCAATGGCTCCCACTGGTGTTCCAGCAGATAGATGGCATACTGGTGGGTGAGCGACGTACAGTCCAGGTTCTCCTTGTGACTCAGGTCATAGTGCTTGTCAAACACATAGTATCCTGCCCTGCAATATTCATAGAAATAATGCTGGATAATATAGGAGTCTCCCCGCCTGAAGCCAGCAATAATCTGTTCGTCGGAAAGCTTTCTTCGTGTCATACTTTATTATTTTGCAGCGAAAATAAGAAAAAAAATTCAATCCCACTTAATTTTCCACCCGAAAAGTGCTTTAAAGAAATAAAAACAGTCCATTTTTAGTAACCATTTAAAACCGTAACGAAATGAAAAAGAATGTATTCAATCTGATTATTGTTGACGAGAGCGGCAGCATGAGCACCATCCGCAAGCAGTCTTTCGCAGGTATGAACGAAACTCTCAACACCGTGCGCCAGATGCAGGAGAAATTCACCGATACCGACCAAAAGGTAACCCTCATCACCTTCGACAGCACCCACATGAAGTGGCACTACGACAATACCCCCGCAAAGGATACCCGCGCCCTCCGCTGGAACGACTATTCTCCCTGTGCCGGTACCCCGCTCTATGATGCGATGGGAGCTGCCATCTCAAAGGTGAACGCCCAGGCAGGCAGCGATGACAACGTACTCGTCACCGTCATCACCGACGGATGGGAGAATGCCTCTCGCGAATGGACGCTGCCGATGATCCGCCAGCTCATTGAGAAGCTGAAGCGCCAAAACTGGACCTTCACCCTCATCGGCACCGACAACCTCGACGTTGAGCAGATGGCTGCCGGCATGTGCATCGACGAGCACCTGGAATTCCACGAGGATGCCGCCGACACCGAACGGATGTTTGCCCGTGAGCGCCGTTCACGCGTACGCTACAATGAATGCGTAGTGGCTGATGCCTGCATGCCCAAAGGCTCGTTCTTTGAGGAAAGGGAAGGATAAGGTTTTTCAGGACAATGATTCCATCAGGATTTCCACGAGGCGGGGTTTGGCATAGTCGTCAAAGTCGGCCTCTGGAATCCAGATGTAGCCATCGGGAAGGACGGGGCGCTCCTCAGTTTCCAAAAGATAGAAATCAGCCATAATCACCTGATGGGTGAGCACGTGGCGCACGTTCTTTCTTATAAGTAAAGATTCTTCACTCTTCACTCTTGACTCTTCACTTATAAAGGGTTCCCACAGCCCCTGCCAGATATCACCGGGGCCGCGACGATGGATGGCGATACAGCCCTTGCACCGGATGTAGGTATAGACGAAATGGCGCTCACGGATTTTCAAAGTCTTCAGTTTGACAGGCAACTCCCCCACCCTTCCTGAACGCAAAGCCTCGCAACTTTCCATCAGCGGACAGATGAGACAACGCGGCGACTGTGGCGTACACTGGATGGCACCGAAGTCCATGATAGCCTGATTATAGGAAGCCCCCTCTCCACCTTTCTGGGGAAGGAGACTTTCAGCCAAGGCGGCAAACATCTTCTTGCCCTCCGTGGTGTTGATGGGAGTCTCTATGCCGAAATAACGCGAAAGGACACGATACACATTGCCATCCACCACAGCGGCAGGAATGCCGAAGGCAAACGAGGCAATGGCCGCTGCCGTATAGTCACCCACGCCTTTCAGTTTCCGGATTCCTTCCAGCGTATCAGGGAAATACCCCAAGTCCACCACCTGCTTAGCTGCATGGTGGAGATTTCGCGCACGACTGTAATATCCCAGTCCCTGCCATTCGCGCAGCACCTCATCCTCCGTGGCTGCCGCCAGGTCTTCCACCCGTGGCCAACGGCTCATGAACCGCTCCCAATAGGGACGCCCCTGCTCTATGCGCGTCTGCTGGAGGATGATCTCCGAGAGCCAGATGGCATAGGGGTCAGTGGTTTCGCGCCAAGGCAGCTGCCTTCCGTTCTCACGAAACCATTCCAAGAGCACAAGGGAGAATGTTTCAGGATATGCCCGCGCGGTAGCAGATTCTTCACTCTTCACTCTTAACTCTTCACTTTTAATCTTCACTTTTTTGAGGGAAAATACTGATGAACGGAAAGGCCGAACTCGTTCGAGGTGGCATAGATGATGTCCATGATGTCGCTCATGTGGTGCTCATAGTCCTCCCACTTCTTCTGCTTCAGGAAGAAATAGAACTCCACGGGAATGCCGTTGGGCCCGGCCTCATCCTCCGTGACGAAATAGGTCATCTGCTCATTCACGTCGTCGCGGCCCGTAATGTAGCGCTCCATATAACGGCGGAAGAGCGTCAGGTTCACTTCCCTTCCCTCCAGCTCACTCTCCTTGAAAAAGCCCTTGTCGATGAGATGCTGGCGCGTGGCGTCGTCGATGATCCTCACCGAGTGGACGTCGTATGACACGCAGCGCCTCACCCTGCGGCCGTCGCTCTCCTGCATGCCCTTCCAGTTCTGGAAAGAATCGTTGATGAGCGTCTTCGGCGAGATGGTGACGATGGTGTTGTCAAAGTTGCGCACCTTCACGGTGGTGAGCGTCATATCCTCCACATTGCCGTTCACGCCGGCCTTCTCCACCGTTATCCAGTCGCCTTTCCGGAGCATGTCGTTGGAGGTGAGATGGATACCCGCCACGAGTCCCGTGATGGTGTCCTGAAAGACCAGCAGGAGCACGGCCGACAGCGCACCCAGTCCTGCAAAGAGCGTCAGCGGATTCTTATTGAGAATGATGGCGATGACGACGATGCCCGCCACGAACATCAGGATAATCTTCACCACGCTTGAGAACGAACGCGCATACTGCTGCATGTTACTTCGGCGGCCCTCACTCTCATAGCCCTGGAAGGCATTGATGAAGCACACCACCGTGCGCGTGGCCATCACGGTGATATAGATGGCCGTGAGGCGTTTCAGGATGTCGAACACGATGGGATACTGATAGAACACCCAGGGGAGCAGCTGCCAGATGACGATGGCGGGCACGATGTGACAGGCCGATACGAGCACCTTCCTGTTAAACAGCTGGTCATCCCAGTCAAATTCAGTCTTCGCCGTGAGTTTCATCACCAGCGGCACCAGCAGCCTGCGGCAGAGCCAGTCGCTCAGCCATGCCAGCAACACGGCCACAACAACCATCGCGATATGGCGCAGCACGGGAATGATCGTCCCCGTGAGTCCTGTCAGCGACAGCAAGTCTTCAACGTATATCTTTATTGATTCCATAATATAATAAAGCTCAACCCCCTCCAACCTCCCCGAGGGGAGGCTTTCTGAACTCCCCTCCCTCGGGAGGGGTTGAGGGAGAGGTTGTTTTTTACGGTTTACACAACGCCTCGCAGATGCGGTCCTGATAGGGACGGATAGTCGTAGCCTTACGCTGCCCCTGATTGATGATGGAGAAGCAGAGACGGTGGCCATTCGCAGCCGTCAGGTATCCGGCCAGGGCTGAAACGCCCGTCACCGTTCCCGTCTTTGCCTTCACATTGCCACGGGCAAAACCTGTACGCATCCGGTTCTCCAGCGTACCGTCCACACCTGCGATGGGCATCGAAGGCAACAGCTGGCTGTAGATATTCCCGTTGCGGTAGGCATAGCGCAGGAAGGCCACCTCCAGTTCCGGCGACACGTAGTTATAGAGTGAGAGCCCCGAACCGTCAGCAATATAGTAGTTGCCGGGATTCATGCCCATTTTCTGTATCAGGCGGTTCACCTGCTCACGTCCCGTCTTTGCAGTGGCCTTGCGGTTGCCGGAGGCTGCCAGTTGGTAGAACATCGACTCGGCATAGAGGTTGTCGGAGTTCTTCATCATCCGCGACAAGATCTGGTCCATGGTGTGGAAGCGGGCACAGATCTCACGGGCTCCCGAGGGCGTCGCACCCCGCAGCGTATCGCCTATCAGCACGATGCGGGCATCGCGCAGCTCTTTCACGAAACGGCTCAAGAAACGGTCCTTCTTACCCACCAGCAGCGGCGACAGTGAAGGGTTGTCATCATCCCAGCACCAGCCTTCGCCCCACTTGTCGCTGTCCTTCATCGAGAGGTCGGCATAGATATTGCCGCGGATGGTATCCACCCCCATCTTCTTCACGCTCTCCACGAAGGCATTCAAGTCGTCGGCATTGAAAGCAGGGTCCATGCCGCCCTTGCAATACAGATTACCACGCAGCACGCAGGAATCCACCTTGCCCGTCAGATAGAGGCGCGTCTTAAACTGATAGCTGCCGCCCAGCTTGTCGAGCGAAGTCACGGCATTGATCATCTTCATCGTCGAGGCCGGACGCATCTGCTGGCGCTCGTTATACTGGTAGATTACCGAGTCGGCCGTCAGGTCGTACACCTGCAGTCCTATCTGCGTGGTCAGAAACTGCCGGCTCTTTAGGATGGCATCCAGCCGCGCCTGCACGTTCTGGGGCCAGGGCAGGTCCAAGGGCTCCGCAATGGAGTCCACGGCGACGGTGTCTTCCGCCAGCGAGTCCAACGCAACGGCCAGAGTGTCCTTGTTCTCATCCTGTGCGAATGCGACTGAAGCCGACAAGAGCAGAACTGGTAACAATAAAAGAATTCTTCTCATCATCTATCTTACTCCCCGAAAATCCTTTGCAGCTTCTTGTGCAGGGGCTTGCCGCGAAGGGCGCGGTCGATAATCTTGCCCTGCGGGTCGATGAGGATATTGTCGGGAATGGCATCAATCTTGTAAATCGGAGCAGCGGCACAGTTCCATCCCTTCAGGTCGGAGATCTGCAGCCACGGCATCTTCAACTGCTCGACGGCCTTCACCCAAGCATCCTTCTTCTGGTCGAACGAGACACCAATCACCTCGAATCCCTTGGCGTGGTATTTGTTGTAAGCCTCCAGCACATTGGGCATCTCAGCACGGCAGGGACCGCACCATGAAGCCCAGAAGTCCACCAGCACATATTTACCCTCGCCCACCAGCTCGCTGATCTTATGCATCTTGCCGTCAGGGTCGGCCATCTCCAGGTCGGTAAACTGCTGTCCGATGAAGGCCGCCTTCTCTCCGTTGTCAGGTTTCGTCACCGCAGCAACGTCCTCCATGGCCTTCTTCAGGTAAGGATGACTGGCAAACGGCACCTGCTCCTTCACCAGGTCGTCGTAGGCCTCCACGCCATTGTCCAGGAAATACAAATGGGCGAAAGCCAGCGGAATGAGCGACTGGCGCTCCTCCTTGAACACCCTGTTGGCCGTGGCCGTCTTGATTTCCTGCACCTTAGTGATTTCGGCCATGAGGGCATCAGCATTGGCCTCAAGCTGCTCCCGGGTCATGCTTTTCAGTTTCTTTGTCAACTGCCTGTTCTCAACCTCTCCTTCCAGGTCGTATCGAGTCAGGCGCTCGTTCAGCGCAGAGCCCTTCAGCGTACTGTCGTTCAGGTTGACAATCACCGGCGTGCCATCGTTGAAGAACGGCGTCACCCAATCATTGCCCTCCAGCATCACGGCCATGTAGGCATCCTTGTCGGCCGTGCCGCTGAACGAGAACTTGCCGCCGGCAACCACCAGGCTGTCGATTTTCTTCTTCGTCAACTGGTCTGCCAGATAGACTTTCTTACCCTCGTCGGCATAAGTACCGCTGACCGAATATTTCAAACCTTGTGCCATTGAAGGCATCGCTGCCACTACGAGAGCAGCTATTAAAAACGCTTTTTTCATATACATCAATTTAATATTGCAAAGATAAGCAAAAATCATGACATCTGCAAGCAAATCACGAAAAACCCGAAAAAAAGCCCATTATGGGGTAACGATTCAGTACCCCATAATGGCAGTCTCATTAAGCAAATGAAGTCGGCGACCGTACATTTCATACGGTCATCCTCATCCGTATGTCTCAGAATGGCCTTTTCCTACTGATTGTAGCCCAGCATCTTTGCTGCATCTATACCCACGAACCAGGGCTCACCCTTCTTGAACGGGAAACCGTCCCCTTCACACCTTCATTAGCGCTGTTCAGCGAAAAATAAAAAGTCCCAAATTCCCAAAATCCCATTTTTGGTTTTCAGAAAGGCTAAAAGACAAGAAAGATAGAAATTCATTAACATTTATTATAGATATATATTTATATATATAAATATATATCTATCACTTTTCTCGTTGTCAACCTCAAAATAGCAAAAATGGGAAAATGGGATTTTGGGACTTTTTCTTTCTCCCTTTATTTACAGGCGTTGCGAAGGTTTGTAAAGAAACAAGAAGAGCCGACAGCGGAAATCTCCGTATCGGTTCTGTGAAGATTTGTTAATAGTCACCCTTGTATGTAAGCCTCCCCTCGGGAAAGGCTACGGGTAGGCGAGCTTGCTCGGGAATGGGTTTGGAGAGGGTCAGAACTCTCCCCCTCCCTAAACAGGGAGGAACGGGGTGGGTCTCCTCATTGTTTGCATCGTTTCCAATGGTTGGAAGCAAGGCTTCTGATGAGCGGAAGGACGGCTTCTGATGAGTGGAAGCACCAGCGACACCTAATAAGTTACGCTAATTCAACAAAAGTAACCATAAGTTACGATAAGTAGCAATAACTCACTCTAAGTAACCATAAGTGACAATAAGTGACATTCCGAAAAAAAGATGTTGTATCTTTGTAATGCATTTAGAGACGCCGCAGAAAATCATGAACAAAGTTCATAAACCTAAAACAAAATCCGCTTTTGACCACATCGGAGATCTTTGACTTATTGGAACACAAAAACTCCCTTTCTCCCTTTTAAGGTTTTTTGAACGGCTATGTAGAAAAATTCTTCATTATTCATTTATTATTCTTCTTTTTTTATTATCTTTGAGCTGTCAAAACAGCTCGAAGATACTCACGCTCGGCAAAAAAAGAGTAAAACTCTTTGTTTTGTTCTCGCTAAATCGTATCTTTGCACCTATAAAACCTAAAACAAAAGTATGGTACACAAATACGATTTCCTCATTATCGGTGCCGGAGTGGCCGGTATGAGCTATGCCCTGAAAGTGGCAAGAGAGAAAAAAGGCAAGATTTGCATGATTTGCAAGACCAGCCTTGAAGAGGCCAATACTTCGTTTGCCCAGGGAGGCGTGGCCTCGGTAACCAACCTCAAAGTGGACAACTTCGAGAAGCATATCGAGGACACGATGGTGGCTGGCGACTATATCTCTGACCGTGCCGCCGTGGAGCAGGTGGTAAGGAATGCGCCTGCCCAGATTCAGGAACTCGTCAACTGGGGCGTGAACTTCGACCGTAAGGAAGACGGCTCGTTCGACCTTCACCGTGAGGGAGGACACTCGGAGTTCCGTATCCTGCACCATGCCGATGATACGGGTGCCGAGATACAACGCGGACTGATGGAGGCCGTGCGCAATAATCCCGACATCGACGTGAAGGAGAACCACTTCGCCGTGGAAATCATCACCCAGCACCACCTGGGAGCACGCGTCACACGCCGCACGCCCTACATCAACTGCTACGGGGCCTACGTGCTGAACCCCGACACGCAGAAGGTGGACACCTATCTCTCGAAGGTCACCGTGATGTGCACGGGAGGTTGCGGAGCCGTGTATCTGACCACTTCCAATCCCGTCATCGCTACGGGCGACGGTATTGCCATGGTGTATCGCGCCAAGGGAACGGTGGCCGACATGGAGTTTGTGCAATTCCATCCCACGGTGCTGCATAACCCCAACGAGACGCATCCCGCCTACCTCATCACCGAGGCCATGCGCGGCTACGGAGGCATCCTGCGTCTGCCCAACGGCGAAAGCTTCATGGAGAAATACGACGAGCGACTCTCGCTGGCTCCGCGTGACATCGTGGCACGTGCCATCGACAAAGAGATGAAGATTCACGGCATTGACCATGTGTGCCTGGACGTCACCCACAAAGACCCGGCCGAGACGCGCCACCACTTCCCGAACATCTACCAGAAGTGCCTATCAATAGGTCTGGACATCACTACCGACTACATCCCCGTGCGCCCCGCAGCCCACTATATGTGCGGCGGCATCAAGGTGGACCTGAACGGATGCTCATCGATAGACCGCCTGTATGCCCTCGGCGAATGTTCGTGCACCGGTCTGCACGGCGGCAACCGTCTGGCTTCCAACTCGCTCATCGAGGCCGTGGTGTATGCCGATGCGGCTGCCAAGCACTCGCTGGCTCATGTGGATGAATACGACTTCAACGACAAGGTGCCCGAATGGAACGACGAGGGTACGATGACCAACGAGGAGAAGGTGCTGATTACCCAGAGCATCAGGGAGGTGAACCAGATTATGTCGAACTATGTGGGCATCGTGCGCTCAGACCTCCGACTGAAGCGCGCCTGGGACCGTCTGGACATGCTCTACGAAGAGACCGAGAACCTGTTCAAGCGCGTGAAGGCTTCGAAGGATATCTGCGAACTGCGCAACATGATCAACGTGGGCTATCTCATCACCCGCTGGGCCATCGAGCGCAAGGAGTGCCGCGGACTGCACTTCACCACCGACTATCCGGTGCATGCGTATGATAAATAAACCAAAAGAATAAAGGCTCTCAATCGAGAGCCTTTTTTTATTTAGTCTTCATAAACACCTTGACCGATACAGCCGCTGGGCATCTGGATGTGGATGATGGAACAGACGGTGGGCGCTATGTCGGTGATGTGGACCTCATGGTTGTAGGCCCCGTGCTCGACGCCCCATCCCAGGAGGAGGAAGGGGAGATGGCAGTCGTAGGGATTCCACAGGCCATGGGTGGTGCCGTAGCCCATGTTTCGCCATCCGCCCATGAACTGAGGCTTGAGGATAATCTGAATATCGCCGCTGCGCTCACGGTTATAGCCGTTGATGATCTTCTCACGGATGTATGAGGGAACGGGAGCCACGGCAGCATTCTCCAAGTCGACGACATACATAATCATGGTGTCTTTCTCCAGGAAATCCTTGATGGCCTGTTTCACTTCGCAGACCTTCAGTCCTGCACGGGCGATGGCCTCACGGTCGAGGGCCACCTTGTAGTCGAAGAGTTCGGGGATGAGCTTTTCCTTGGTAGCGAATTTGGAAGCGAGCATCTCGTTGAGGGCATCGCGGGCCTTGCCGCCACTGAAATTGCCTGCGGGAATCTTGTGGTCGAGGTTCTGCATGATGCTGTTGGCTGCTCCGTGATCGGCACTGAGGAAAGCGAGCCACTGGCCCTTGCCCACGGTACGATCGAGGAAACTGAAGAGGTCGGCCAGTTGCTTATCGAGTCCGATATATTGTCCGTGAGTCAGTTCATGGTGAGTGCCATACTGATGGCCGGTGATGTCGGTACAAGAAAAGCTGATGCAGATCATATCGGTCTCATCGCGCTGTCCGAGACGTTCACCCTTGATGGCAGCCTTCGCCATTTCCATCACAATCTGGTTGCCGTAGGGCTGATACTGGATTTCGTCGATGGGGAGTTTCTTGTTGATACGGTCGTTATAGGCATTGGCCCACTGGGGTAGTTTCTCCATATAATAGGTGCTGCTGATGAAGCACTTGGCATCCTTGTCGAACCAATAGGCGGCATCGGCGCTATGGCCTGCGGGAAGAATGGCAGCACGGTCCTTGAACGAGACGCCGATAACCTTGGACTTCCAGGAAGTGGCGGTCTTCAGCTCGTCGCCGATGGTGGTCACCTGAAGATTGAGGGGCGACATACGTCCGGCCTTCGTCGTGGAACCTACGGTCTGCACGGTGCTGTCGCCGCAGCAATAGGTCATCTTGCCGTCTTTCAGGAAGTTGTTGCCGGCGATGCCATGGATGCTGGGCACAGTACCCGTGTACAGGGAGGTGTGACCGATGGCTGTCACCGAAGGGATGTAGTTGATCTGGCAATTCTCGAAGGAATAGCCTTCTCGGAGCATACGGCGGAAGCCACCGTCAACATACTCGTCGTAGAAGCGGTAGAGATAATCCCAGCGCATCTGGTCGACGGCGATTCCGACAACAAGTTTCGGGCGGATTTCACCTACGGCTCCTGCCATGGAGGGGAGCGTAAGGAGGCTCAGGAAAAGCGCCATCAGGAGATTTCTTTTTTTCATAATTGTTTTTGCTTTATATTGTTTTTATCTTGTTAGCGAGAATTTCACGGAGAGTCCGAAGTCGCGCGTCGTAGTGGGATAGCTCGACGACGAGAGCAACGGGGTATTGGTCTGCTGATCGTAGAAGAAGCTCATCGTAAGCATCCGGGAGAGGGTGTAATCGGCATTGAAGGCCAGTTTCAGGGCTCTGTTTCCACTGGATGCCGCACTGGTCATCGTGGCAATGTCGCGAGTGATGGAAGCCTGGTTGCGGAGGCTGAAATCGAGACGGAGGTTGAGGTCATGGTTCACCCCACTCTTATTCGTGGTGGTGGTGCTCTTCTTCTCATCATTCTGCCTGTTCTTGCCCTTGCCCTTCACCTTGTGGGAATTGCCGCCACCGGCAAGTCCGAAGAAATTGAAGTTGCTGATCTTATAGCCCATACCGACAACCCAGTCCTTGGAAAGTGCCTCATTGATCTGCACGGAGGTCATGGAGAGCGTAAGCACGCGTGTGGTACGGAACTCCAGCTTGCAGGTGAGGTTGTTCTGGAGCGTCACGTCCACACCCAGAAGCGGAGAGAAGGCCTCGTTGATGCTCACGGTGGAGACATTGTACATCGAAGAAGGCAGAGGATTGCCCGTGGTGGCATCCCTGATGAATCCGAGACCGTTCATATACTCCTGCCAAGTGTTGTAGCTGTTGTAGGAGCCCACGGCATAGATGCTCTTGTAGGAGTGGTTGATATTGACGCTCTTGAACCTGTCGCGGAACCAAGGCAGCTGTCCCAAACCGCTGTACTTCAACGTCCAGTTAGGCAACATCCGCAGGAGACCGGGGAAGATATCGAGGCCGGAAGACGTCAGGGTATAGTTGTTGAGGAAGGCAGGAATCAGCACATCGCCGCTATAGGGCTGTACGGCTCCGTTAGCCTCATCATACTGACGACCGCCATAGCCACTCCACGACGAGGGATAGACGGCACCGGCATAGCGTGACTGTACCTGCTCGCGATAACCGGGGAGCGACTGGCAGAACTTCTCGAACGACTTGCTGTAGTAGCCGTTGTTGGCATTGCCCATTCCCTCAAGTGCCGACTTGATGGAGATGGTGGTCATGGAGAAGGTACCGCTCTGCATGGTGGGCATTCCGCTGTACATATACTGAATGTTGCGGGCCTTGTTCTCCGTATGGGCGGCATTGAGGTCGATCTTCAGGTTCTTCACGGGCTCCAGCGTCATTCTCAGCTGAAGGTCCTCAGTGGCATTGGTGGTAGCGGGCGTAGAGATGTTGTCGGCCATCAGCAGCCAGTGGTTTTCCACGGCCTTGTTGATATAACTGTCGCCGGCCATACCGAAGGCAAAGTCGAGTCCCGGTGCCAGTACGCTGCCACGTGACTGTCCGAAGGCATTGCCAATGGAAGGCAGGAATCCCGGAAGGGCCATGGCATACTGGTTGTTGTAGGTGAAGGAAACGTTGCGCATCATCATCAGGCCACGTGCCAATACCTGGGCGGTCTTATACCATGACTGGTTGTCGAGCGGTTCCTTGGCCGTGACGGCAATCTTGATAGCCGTAGAGGAATCCACCTTCGAGGTAATCTTGATCTTGTTCTGGTCAACAACCTTGTATTTCAGCTTAAAGGACTTGCCGTCCTTCGTCTTGGCAGAGACAATCAGGCGCTTGCTGTTCTTGCCGTGTGAGACGGTGATGGCAGTATCGGGCAGCAGCGTGATTTCCTTCTCGAAGGCCCGTTTGTTCTTAGGCAGCGAATTAGCCTCGGCCTTGCTGTCCTTATCGTCCTTGCTGTTCTTGCTATTCTTATTGTTGCGGTTGTTCGGAGTGGTCGTCTTCTTCTTGCTGGAAGTATTGCTCTGCGTCTTGTTGAAGCGGTCATTAGCCTTCTTCAGGAACGGGATATGGTTGTAGAGCTTCTCCATGGAGAAGGCACCGTTGATGCTCAACTGGCGGTTGTTGGAGATGGAATTGCCATAGAAAGAGCCATCCTCGTCGGCCGTTCCCCGGAGCCATCTGTAAGAAGACCTGAAGGAGGCATCGGCATTAATCCAGTCGAAAATCGGAATGAGATTGAGCGGTACCTGATAGGAGGCGTTGAACTGCTGGTTATAGTCGAGCGGGGTTCCGAAGTGCTTGATACTGGTCCATACTGAATCTTTCCAGGCTTCATATTCCGTGGGATAGAGATCTTTATTAATCTGGAAGTAAGGCTCCTCAATCTCTGCCTGAGTGCCGCTGCTGAAGGTCATATGCAGGTTCTTGGTGAGGTCCCAGCGAAGGGAGAAATCACGGTTCCAACGGAACTGCGACGAGAAGCTCACAGGCAACTGGGAACCGCCCAGGTCTTCCATGTCACGGTCCTGCGTCTCATGGTAGTAACGCGTCATCTCGGTATTGAAAGTGACGTTCTGCGGCAGCCAGTTCAGTCCGAAGCGCTTAAGGATATCCAGCCATTTCGACTTGTTCTTGGCTAACGGTTTCTTGAAAGGCTCCCAGGGTTTGTAGACAGGTGTGTAGCTGTAGTTCAACGAACCGCGCCAACGGTCCTCATTTTCATAGACGGTGGTCTTTCCCTGCTGGTGGTTGTGGGAATGACTGTAAGAGAAGGAGAAGTTGGCGGGATCGTAAGGCATCGGATGGCGCTTGGTGGCAATGCCTACACGCCAGTTGCTCAACGAGAAGTTGGTAGTTGTAGTACGTGTGACTGCAATATTGTCTATCGAGTCCTTCTCTGCCTTATTGGACGTGGCGTCGAGGGCATCCTTGAGCAGCATATCGGTGTCGAGGGGATTGTACTTCGGCTTGGTGTTCTCTTTCGTGACGGAATAATAGAGAGGTGCCGACACCTTCGCCTTATCGGGGAAGAACTTGCCCAACTCCACATTGGTGGTGATGCTGTAGGCTCCGTAGTCGTCGGTGGAACGCTGCGAAACGCCTTCCTCCAGTCCTCCGAAGCCTTCGGTGAGGTATTTGCCCGTCACATTCACCGTACCGAAATCGGACATCTGCACATTGAGCGCACCCTGGGCAGCCCAACCGCCATAGTTGTTGTATTCCTTCAGACGGAGTTCGTTCACCCAGATTTCACCCGACTTCGGCTGCGGCATCATATTGCGCACACCAATCATCATCGTCTTCACCTCGCCGAGAGAAGGATTACCCACCACGGTGACCACGTTATTGGGATTTTCGGGGTCGGTATAGGTGAAGGGAACAGAGTAGCTGTAGAGCGTAGGATTCTCGCTCTTAGCCTTATTGCGCATCTTCTTCACCTGGGTGAAAATGTCGAGCGGAATGTTGAGCATATTGTTCTCAGGCCATACGGCACGGCAATCGGCAGGCGAATAGCGGTCGTAATGACCAGCAGGTGTCAAGTCGAGCGGTATGAGGTATTCGTAGTAGTTGTTCTTATAGTCGCTGCCCAGACGCACGAAGATGGCCAGTTCCTTGTCTTTCAGGTTCGTGGTGTTCTGCTCCATGGCATTGGCATGGACAAACATCTCCAGACGCTTATACTGGCGGAGATCGAGATTGGAGTTCTTATAGACGGCCTTCGACTCGCCGTTGCCCAGATTCTCCACCACCATGTTAAGGGCCTGCTCATTGCTTTCCACCAACTGCGGCTGCGTGGGGTCTTGCTCACGGCGGATTCCGGGAGGCAGTACATAGTTGACGGGAGTCTTGTCATTGTTCTCCTCAATGTTCACCGCACTCACCGCCATGTTGCCACCCTCAGAGGCTCCCGTATTGAGCGACTTCTCATAATAGCGCCATTCACCGCGAACCAGATCCAGGCTACCGAAACGGAGTACGATGGGCTTCTCAAATCCCGTGAGATACATACGCATGAAACGGATGCTGGAGAAGTCGCTGATAGAACCGAACTTCTCTTCCCATCTGTCGAGAGGAATGCGATACTGATACCATGTCACGTAACCCTGTTTGCCATTACGCAGATTAGGCTTTCCGATGCGCTTGTCCACGATGAAGTTCTTGCCCAGAATGGTGTCGCCGGGATGCAGGGAGACGTGGTAATGGAAGTATTTCTCATATTCATTAAGCGTATAGTCCTGATTGATATCCTCCACATCGGGCGTGGTCTTATAGGAAGTATCATAACTCTCCGTGCGCGAGTCGGTGTCGGGGGAGTTGCCCTGAGGCATGTTGATACGCTTGTAGCGCTCCAGGATGCTGGCCTCATCACGGTCGAAGTCACTGCCGCGGAAATAGTGGTAGTTATCATTGGCAGGGTCGGCGCTGATGGCCTGATAGGCAGAGTCGCTCACCGCTCCCTGAATATTCTGCAGGAAAGTCTGATAGGCACCGAAGCTGCGCTCTTCCTCATCCGTCAGACCGTTGAAACCCACGTCCTGAAGGGCGCGGGAGCCGGAGGTCGTTGCGAAGGCGTAAGTCACGGTGGAAGAGGTGGGAATCTTACCCCATTGCGTGGTGGTGAAGGCATTACTGCCATCCACCGGCATTCCGCTCTCATAGAATTTCTTGCCATCTCGCAGCACATCCTCGCTGACTTCGCCCAAATCGATATAGAGTTCACCGCCATACGAACGATCATCACCTGTATAGGCAAAGGGATCCATCATCCAGAATTCAATGTATTCGATGTTGGCTGCCTCGAAGTCGTTGGTATCCAACTTACGCATCATACCACCCCACCGTTGATGAGGATTGGGCAATGTTCCGTCGCTGTTGAGGTTCGGGTCCAGATTATAGGGGCCGCGCTCGGAAGGATAGTAGGCAAGATTAAGGATCGGCAGCGTGGCCGTGGCACCATTGTAATTGCTCTGGTCGCGGTTGGGATAAAGCTCGCGCACATAGACCTCGCGGACATAGTGGTTGGAAAGCTGTTCAAGATCGCTGCGGATATGTCCAGGAGTCAGCGAACTGCTCTGACGGGTGAAGAGCGGGTCAATGTTATACCATGAGAGCAAGGCACGGTTGTAACCGCTCTGCACGGACGTCTTGTCGTTGAAGCCCGGCACCGTGCTGGGAATGCTGGAGATAATCCACGACTGGGGCGTGGAAACATCGATGGTGTTCTTGGTATTCTCGAAGTCATCGAGATAGGAAGCATTATCCTGTGTGCCGCTGGCCTTTCCGCTGATGAGGTGAGCGAACTCTCCTGTAAGGGAAATGTGGGAGGGCTGCGTGAGATGAAGGCCTGGCAATTTGTCGAGAATGTTAGTGAGCCATTGGCTTTCCTTCTTCCAATTGAGGTTCACACCCCACAGGGTGTTGTTGAGCGGTTCGGCACCCATGGAGACCTTCGTGGTCAGAGCCTGCTCGGAAAGATGCTGAATAGTACCGCTCATCTGGAAATTCTTCGAGAAATCGTACTCCCAGTTCAGTCCGAACATCGTCTTTCGCATCTGACCGTAATCCGTGTTGCTCTCCAGAGATACATTCACCGAAGTTCCGGCATCGATGATGCTCTGGTTCAGGATGGTGACCTCTCCGGCATTATAATCCACCGAATAGTCGGAACCTTCATTGAGCGTCTGACCACCGGCTGTCACGACCACAGAGCCTTGCGGCACGTTATAGGCACCCAGGGAAATAACGTTGGCATTAGAGCCTCGGAACTGTCCCACAAGGATGAACTTGTCTTTCTCGGCCACCTGCTTGGCAGCGGTCTTCGTGGTGTCGTAGAGTTCCGTGAAAGCATATTTCTCAGCCACTGCCGGCGAAACCCCATAGCTCAGCAAATAGTCCTGAAGGTCCTTACCGAATGGTTCCACGCAGGGGAAGAATACGCGGCCATTAGTCACGGTATAGCCACTCACATAGTCGAAAAAGCCGTTGGAATGGGCTTTGTTGTTATCATCCAAACGGTCGGCCCCGATCAGTTTGATAATGGGCTGTTCTTTCACCTGCGGCTCAGGGATATAGGTAATATACACGCCCGTGGTGTCGCTCTGATACCTCACGTCGAGGCGGAACTTGTCTTTCTCCACCGTAGATGCCAGATAATACACGTTACGCATCATCAGTTTCCAGTTTGACATCTTCGGAGACTGACTGGTATTCTTGAGCGATTTCACGTAGAGGGCGTTCGTGGTGTTGCCGGTAACGTCGGAAGCGAATTCACCCACCTGATAGGTCTGGCTGTTGTAAGTATATTCAAAAGCCACGGCCAGCACCTGATCGGTCTGTAATGCCGTCTTCAGGGAGATATAGCCCATGGAACTATTGAGTGTGTATTCCGAAGAATTGAGCAATCGGGCACTCTCCAGCTTCTCGTAAGTGGTACCACCTTCCAGACCATCGTGACCGTCAAGGACGGAAGTGGTCTGGTCGATATTGCGGGCTTCAGAATAGGTATTGTTCAACAGCGAATAAAGGTTGTTGGCATTGTTGCTGGCGGGATCAGACGAGGAGGCCCCTTCGCCGAGATCGTTGAAAGCCACGATGTTTCGGGTATTGTTCGTCGTTCCGGTCTTGTTCGTCACCCATACCTCCACACGGTTGATGGTGATGCCGGTGGTCAGGTTGGGAAGTCTCTTCATCGAGGCGTTGTACTTCTCGCGGAAGAAGGAGGAAAGGAAGAAGTGTCGGTTCTCCTCATAGTCAGCCACATCCAGTTCAAAAGGAGTGGTCTGCACACCGCCCTTGCTGGAGACGCTCTTCGAAGAAGACTTCTTCTGCGACACCACCGTCTGAAGTTTCAGCTTACCGAACTGCAAATCCGTACGGATACCGAAAAGACTCGATGCACCGCGCACCAGGGAAGAATTGCTCGGAAATGTCACGCTACCGCCCTCCACGAGTTTCACGATTTCGTCTTCCTTGCCCTCGTATTTCAGTTTCATATTCTGGGCATCATAGTCAAAAGTGGCATCGGTGTTGTAGTTCAGGTTCATATTCACCTTGTCGCCCACCTTTCCGTTGACCGAGAGGTTGATCTTCTCATCGAAATTCATCGTCGTGGTCTTGCGGTTGCGGATGGGCAGCGAAGGATTATCGATGTTCTTCATCGTGGCACCGAGTTTCAGTTCCGCCGTTCCCTGCGTTTTCACGCGGACACCGCCGGGACCGAAAATCTTCTCCGCAGGCCCCAGTTCGAAATGCATATCCGTGAAATCGAATTTCTCCTTGCCCTTGGCCTTATAGATTTCATCGTTTTTCTTACGGTAGAAGTCACGGCGCAGCTGCAGATTACACCATTCTCCGAACTCCTCGGGAGTCATGAAGACAGGAGCACCCAGATACTGGCTTCCCATCTTAGAGCCAATCAGATAGCCGTTCAAAGTGTCATTATACTCCACTTTCTGCTCAATATTCTGAGGCATCATCAGGTCGGCGGCACCACGATTGAGGTCTTCTTGCGTGATGGGCTGCGTGCGCTGGATTTTCCATCGCGGATGAAGCAGTGAGTCGGGGATCTCCTCATCATCGTCAATCAAAAGTGAAGAGTGGCTGACGATGGAAGTATCCCTTCCGGCTCCTCTCCTCGCTCCTCTTTCTCCTCGTCTTTCTTCTCTTTGTTCTTCTCTTTGTTCTCTCCTCTGTCCTCTGTTCTCTCTCCTCCTTTTATCATCCTGAAGCCAAGGCGCACTGGTCCAGGCAAGCATATTCACGCTCACCAAGGCCATCACCATTAATATCAGCTTCAGTCTTCTCATTATTATTGTTCCAAGTTTCAGGATTCAAGTTTCAAGTTTCAAGATTATCGTTAACGTTATCGTTATCGTTAACGTTAGGGTCTCCCTCATTTTATCTGTTTCAACGCCAGCTTCACCACCTGTTCCACAGGAAGCGTCGGGTCTTTCTGCAAGATGGCATTCACCACCTTGGCCGTGGGAGCAGGCGAGAAGCCCAACATCGTCAGCGCACTGACGGCCTCGTCCTTCACCGGTGAACTCACCAGCGGAGTGGCATTGCCGGCATTGGCGGGAAGTTCCTGGGCCACACCACTGCTCACGATCTTGTCCTTTAGGTCAACGATGATACGCTGGGCCGTACGCAGACCTATACCCTTCACGCCTTTCAGCAACCGTTCATTGCCTGTGGAAATCGCATTGCAAAGTTCCGCCACGGTCATCGACGAGAGAATCATTCTCGCCGTACCAGCTCCCACACCACTCACCGTGATGAGCAGCAGGAACATGTCACGCTCCTGCTTCGTGGCAAAACCGAAAAGCACATAGGCATCTTCGCGGATGGCCTCATACACCCACAGGCGAACCTCTTTCTTGCCCTGCACAGCAGAGTAAGTGTTGAGCGAAATGTTCAGTCCGTAACCCACACCGTGGGCTTCAATCACAGCATAAGCCGGGGTGAGTTCCGTCACTTCACCCTTCACGTATTCAATCATCTTCTTTTACTATAAACTGTCAACTAAATCGTATATATACAATCTAATTAACGCACGCGATACTCTTTTTATTGCATTAAACCGGAATTTAACCAAACCAAAGCTTATGTCAACAACATTGTTTCCATTTGCAAAAAAGAGTCTTTCTTTCAATTTTCCAAATAATTGCACAGTCAAAGAACAGAATTGTTATTCTGAAAAGGTTTTCTATTATCAATCGTCAAAAAGCAAGCAAACGATTAAAAAAATGCGCAAAATGCTTGCGGTTTAAATGATTTTGTGTAATTTTGCAGCCGGCAAACGACAAACACTCATTAAAACGTAAAATATATGAAGAAAATCAGAGCAGCCGTCGTAGGTTACGGCAACATCGGAAAGTACGCACTTCAGGCCTTGGAGGCTTCCGAAGATTTCGAAGTAGCTGGCATTGTACGCCGCAATGGCGCAGAGAACAAGCCCGCTGAACTTGCACCTTATGAAGTAGTGAAAGACATCAAGGAACTGAAAGATGTTGACGTAGCCATTCTGGCCACCCCTACCCGATCCTGCGAGGAATATGCCAACCAGATTCTGCCGTTGGGTATCAATACCGTTGACTCCTTCGACATCCATACCAACATCCGCGGTTATCGTGAACGCCTAATGGAAGTCAACAAGAAGACAGGCACCGTCAGCGTAATTGCCGCAGGTTGGGACCCAGGTTCCGACTCCATCGTCCGCACACTGATGCAGAGCCTCGCTCCCAAAGGCCTGAGTTACACCAACTTCGGTCCCGGTATGTCGATGGGCCACTCCGTATGCGTGCGCTCAAAGGCCGGTGTGAAGAACGCCCTTTCCATGACCATTCCACTCGGTGAGGGAATCCATCGCCGCATGGTCTATGTGGAACTCGAAGACGGCGCCAAGCTGGAAGAAGTCACGGCAGCCATCAAGGCCGACCCCTACTTTGCCAATGACGAGACACATGTCTTTGCCGTGGAGAGCGTGGATGCAGTACGCGATATGGGCCATGGCGTGAACCTCGTGCGCAAAGGTGTGAGCGGAAAGACGCAGAACCAACGTCTGGAATTCAACATGAGCATCAATAACCCCGCCCTGACCGGCCAGGTGCTGGTCAATGTGGCACGTGCTTCCATGAAGCAGCAGCCTGGCTGCTACACGATGATTGAGATTCCCGTCATCGACATGCTTCCCGGAGAGCGTGCCGACCTCGTGGAGCATTTGGTGTAATGATTTCTTTCAATAACCACACCGGTAACTAAGTATTAAGACTATAAGACAAAAGAGGATGTGCCATATGGCACATCCTCTTTTTCTATTTAGCATATACTGATTAGTATTCCATCACGGCGGGCAGTTCCTTGGCCTGCTCAATCATCTTCTCAACCTCGGAAACGGCGGGTACACGGTTGACAAGATTTTTCTCAGCATTGATTTCCTCTAATTTTGCCTGCAGATTGGCGGGAACACGGTGCTTCAGTTCCTTCACGGTATCTACGCCGGCAGCCTCCAACAACTCAGAGAACTGGGGGCCTACGCCATTGATACGCATCAGGTCGGCATGGTTGGTCCATGTCAGAATCAGCTTTCCACTGATACCAGTCTCTTCCTCAAGAGCCTTGCGGCCTGCGGGCTTTGCACACTTTTCGAGCAATGCATCGGTATCCTTGATACCTACTGCCTGCAACTTCTCACCATACACGGGACCGATACCCTCAATGTCAATAATTTTGTAGTTACTCATAACTTTGATTTTTTAAAAGGTTAAACATATTATTTTGTTAGAAATTTTACTCATCTACGGAGAAAAGCGGATCTTCCGGCATCACCATCAGCGGTTTCTGCTCATACTCCTTCAGCAGCGTGGAAGAGACGTACTTCTTGTCGACCACCAGACGGAACATGTATTCGCGGAACCAACGGTCGGTCATAATCAGATAGCCGTTCACACCACTGTCGGCGCCCCATGAGTTCTCCACCTTCCACTTCACGGGCTTGCCCTGACTGTCGAGATCAACGGCTGTCAGCGTCATGGCGTGGGTGGAACCGCTGTCGAAAGTCTCTATGCGCTGGGCTTTGTCCATCGTGAACGTGGTTCCGAAAAGTGAGGCGTAATCGTAGTTGTCGAGATCCAGATAACCGCGCTTGCGGTCGAGCTGTTTACCCACATCGTAGGAACTGTACAGCTTGCGTCCGTCTTTCAGCTGCGCAATGGCCAGCTGCTCAATCTCATCCATCGGTAAATTGAGGTATTTCCAGTTATGGCCGTCGTAGGTATGGCGGTCGTATTCCACCTCGTATGTCTTGTGATAGGGACGGCGGGGATCGTTCATCACCATCACGAAAGTGCCGTTCAGACTCTCGCCCACCACCTCCTTATAGAAAGACTGCGGCGTGTAGGTCTTGGCTTCGGTCATGGGCTTGCCGTCCTTGTTGCGGAAAGCATATTTGAACTCCTTCACGGGTTCGCCCAAGATCAGGGAGAGCATCCCGTAGATCTCTGTCAGCATCTTGGTCTTCGCCTTCATGAGGGCATCGGAAGAAGAGCCTTTCTGCACCATGTCGCGCAACTGCAGCGCCTGTTCGCGGAGCTTGCTCTTGATGACGGCTCGCATTTTGGCCGTATTCTCAGCCGAATAGGTCTCTGGACAAACTTCCGTAGGTACCAGCCCATACTTCTCAGTAAGGTCGGAGACGCCGCAGAAAGTGCCACCGTCGCCGATGGGACTTTGCAGGAAGAAACGTACACGCAGGTCGTCAATGGGTTTCTTGCCAGTGTCGATGATACCTTGCAGGAAAAGATTCGCCTTTTCCAACTGGTCATAGAAAAAGAGGTAATCCTGGGAGAACGTGACTTGAAGGGTGTCCTTATGCCGCTTGGCGAAATCGGCACGCAGCACATTCAGTCCGCTGAACATCCAGCAACGGCCTGACGATTTCTGGTTCGTAATGCTCTGCTTGGGTGTTTCTATACTGAAATGCTTATCGATAGCAAACAGGCTCTGCCGCGTACGGGCCAAATCGTCAATATTGTTCGTAGCGATGGCATTGGCCAGAGCCTTCGAAGCAGCACCTTTAGGCTGGGCATTTACAATCTCCTGCAACATCTTAGGCGAGATGCCTCCACCCTTTTGCTGTGCGGTAGCGGAAAGGGCAAAAGCCATGGCTACTATCAAGTAAAATGTTTTCTTCATGGGTAAAGTTTATATTTTGCTCGCCAAAGATAGCAATTTTATTTGGTTTACGCAACAAGAAAGGAGAAAAAAGAGTTTTTGCTTGGTACATATTTAATTTTTAATTACCTTTGTACGCACATATTTACAAAAGTGGAAGAAAAGAAATTCAATATACTGAACAACATCAAAGACCCGATAGACTTGCGGAAACTAACGGTGGATGAACTGCCACAGCTCTGCAATGAACTGCGCGAGGACATCGTGCAGGAGCTTTCGGTGAACCCCGGTCATCTGGCTTCCAGCCTGGGCGTAGTGGAGATTACGGTGGCTTTGCACTATGTCTTCAACACCCCTGAAGACCGCATCGTATGGGATGTAGGCCATCAGGCTTACGGCCATAAGATTCTCACCGGAAGAAGGGAACAGTTCAAGACCAACCGCAAACTGCACGGCATCATGCCCTTCCCCTCTCCACTGGAAAGCGAATACGACACTTTCACCTGCGGACACGCATCCAACAGCATTTCAGCTGCCTTGGGAATGGCGGTGGCAGCAAGCAGCAGCAAAGACTCCCGGAGAAGAGTGGTGGCCGTCATCGGCGACGGTGCCATGAGCGGCGGACTTGCTTTCGAAGGACTCAACAATGCTTCTTCATCGCCCAACGACCTGCTCATCATCCTCAACGACAACAATATGTCGATAGACCGTTCGGTGGGAGGCATGAAAGAATATCTCATCAACCTCAACACCAACGAGACCTATAACCGTCTGCGCTACAAAGCCTCAAGATGGCTCAACCGCAAGGGCTATCTGGAAGAAGACCGGCGTAAGGGACTCATCCGTCTCAGCAATGCCTTGAAGAGCGCCATCTCTCATCAGCAGAACATCTTTGAGGGTATGAACATCCGTTACTTCGGACCGTTCAACGGACATGATGTGAAGGAGCTGGTAAGACTGCTCCGACAACTGAAGGACATGAAAGGCCCTAAGATGCTCCATCTGCACACGCAGAAAGGACATGGCTACAAACCCGCTGAGAATGAGGCTACTATCTGGCATGCACCAGGTAAGTTTGATGTGGATACCGGTGAGCGTATCTGTGAAGAGTGTGACAACCAGCCCCCCAAGTTCCAGAAGGTGTTCGGTGAGACGCTGCTGGAACTGGCTGAGCAGAATCCGCGTATCGTAGGGGTCACACCTGCCATGCCTACCGGATGTTCCATGAACATCATGATGGAGAAAATGCCTAAGCGCACCTTCGACGTGGGTATTGCCGAAGGCCATGCCGTGACGTTCTCCGGCGGAATGGCAAAAGACGGACTGCAGCCCTTCTGCAATATCTATAGCGCTTTTGCACAGCGTGCCTACGACAATATTATCCATGACGTGGCCATTCTGAATCTGCCCGTTGTCATCTGTCTTGACCGCGCCGGACTGGTAGGTGAAGACGGAGCCACGCATCACGGGGCATTCGATCTGGCAGCCCTGCGTCCGATTCCGAATATAACCATCTCCTCACCGATGGATGAGCACGAGCTGCGCCGGCTGATGTACACAGCCCAATTACCTGGAAAGGGCACATTCGTCATCCGTTACCCCCGAGGAAAAGGTGTTCAGGTGAACTGGCGCTGTCCCTTGGAAGAGGTGGCAGTAGGCACCGGGCGGAAAATCCGTGACGGAAAAGACCTGGCCATTCTCTCCATAGGCCCTGTCGGCAACACCGTGGAAGAGGCGATTAAGGATATGGAAGCGACTGGGACATCCCAACTCCCTGCCCATTATGACATGCGCTTTCTGAAACCCCTTGACGAGGCCATATTGAAAGAGGTCGGCGAACACTTCAGCCGCATCATCACCGTGGAAGACGGCGTGAAGAACGGCGGACTGGGCTCTGCCGTACTGGAATGGATGAATGACCACGGATATCATCCGCAGATTACCCGTCTGGGACTTCCCGATGAGTTTGTGGAACACGGTACTGTGGAAGAACTTCAGCACATCGTGGGCATCGACAAGGAGGCCATCCTCGCAGCCATTAACAATAAGAACAAAGCATTATGAAAATCATCATCTCAGGCGCCTATGCCATCGGAACGCATCTGGCCAAACTGCTCTCCAGAAACAATCAGGACACCGTGCTGATTGACGACGACGAGGAGCGGCTGCTGAACGTGTCGAGCGACTATGACCTGCTCACGATCAACGATGACCCGTCGAGCATCTCCACGATGGAAGAGGCGGGCGTGAAGAATGCCGACCTCTATATTGCCGTGACGCCCGACCAGAGCCTGAACCTGAACACTTGCATCATGGCCAAGGCCATGGGGGCCAAGCGCACGGTGGCCAAGGTGGACAACTATGAATACATCGACCCGAAGCTCGACGGATTCTTCGAGCGCATCGGCATCACATCGCTCATCTATCCCGAAAACCTGGCGGCCAAAGAGATTGCCAACGGACTGAAAATGTCGTGGGTACGACAGCGATGGGACGTACACGACGGGGCGCTCGTGATGCTCGGCATCAAGCTCCGCGAGACATGCGAAATACTGAACGAACCGCTCAAGGACCTCTGCAAACCGGAGTCACCCTACCATATCGTGGCCATCAAACGAGGTGACGAGACCATTATCCCGCGAGGCGATGACGAACTGAAGATCTACGACCTGGCCTACTTCATGACTACCCGCAACTACATACCCTACATCCGCAAGATTGTGGGCAAGGAACACTATGTGGACGTGAAGAACGTGATGATGATGGGCGGCGGAGAAACGGCGGTGAGGGCCGTGGCCATGATGCCCGAATACATGGACTGCAAAATCCTGGAGATGGACGAGCAGCGCTGCCAGAAGCTGAACGACCTGGTGGATACCGACCGCGTGATGGTGATCAACGGCGACGGCCGCGACATGCAGCTACTGATGGAGGAAGGCGTGAAGAACACGCAGGCCTTCGTGGCCCTGACGGGTAATGCCGAGACCAACATCCTGGCTTGTCTGACGGCCAAGCGCATGGGCGTAAGAAAGACCGTGGCGATGGTGGAGAACATGGACTACGTGGCCATGGCCGAAAGCCTGGACATCGGAACCATCGTCAACAAGAAGGCCATGGCGGCGAGTGCCATCTATCAGATGATGCTCGACGAAGACGTGCACAACATCCGATTCCTGATGACGGCCAACGCCGACGTAGCCGAATTCACCGCCCAGCAGGGATCGAAGGTGACCAAGAAGAAAGTGTTCGAACTGGGGCTGCCGCAGGGAGCCACCATCGGCGGACTGGTACGCCACGGACAAGGACAGCTCGTCAGCGGCGGCACGCAGATTGAAGCCGGCGACATCGTGGTGGTGTTCTGCCACGACCTGAGCATGGAGAAGATAGAGAAATTCTTTAAGTGATAAAAGTGACGAGACGTGATTAACTACAAACTGCTATACAAGGTGCTGGGATCATTGCTTCTGCTGGAGGCCATGTTCATCCTGGTGTGTATCGGCGTGTCGCTCTTCTATCATGAGGATGACATCATGGCTTTCGCCATCACGCTGATTATTATGTTCATCGGGGCCATCGTGCTGCGGTTTATGGGACGTAATGCCGACAATGCCTTAGGCCGACGTGATGCCTATCTGCTGGTGACGCTCACCTGGGTCATATTCAGTCTGTTCGGTTCCTTCCCCTTCTCCATCAGCGGCTATATCCCGAATTTTACCAATGCTTTCTTCGAGACGATTTCCGGATTCACCACGACGGGTGCCTCCATCATCGATGAAGTGGAAGTGCTGCCCCACGGACTGCTCTTCTGGCGTTCAATGACGCAGTGGATTGGCGGATTGGGAATCGTGTTCTTCACCATTGCCATTCTTCCTTCTATGGTAGGCGGAACCGTGAAAGTGTTTGCCGCCGAGGCCACGGGACCTATACGTGCCAAGATGCACCCGCGCCTCAGCACCACGGCCAAATGGATCTGGAGCATCTATCTTATCCTGACCATCGGTTGCGGCGTGATGTTCTATCTGGGCGGTATGGATGTTTTCGACAGCATGAACTATTCGATGACCGTCACCGCTACAGGCGGCTTTGCCACCCACAGCGACTCCACGGGATACTACCATAGTTCCTTCATCGACTACACGGCCATCATCTTCATGTTCCTTTCCGGAATCAGCTTCACGATGCTCTATGCGATGATCTTCAAGGGGCGCATCAAGCAGTTCTTCAAGAATACGGAGCTGAAACTCTATTGTCTGCTGATTGTCGTAGCCACGATAGTTATCACCTATTTCCTGCTCAGATACAACGAATACACCCTGAGCGAAGCCATCAAAAACGCGCTGTTCCAAGTGGTTTCCTTCATCACCACGACGGGTGTCTTCAATGACGATGCGGCCAAATGGCATCATATCACCTGGGTGGTACTCAGCGTTTGCATGTTCTTTGGCGGATGTGCAGGCAGTACGGCGGGAGGCTTCAAGTGCGTCCGTGGCGTCATGGTACTGAAAATCGTGCAGAACGAACTTAAACATATCCTCCATCCCAAGGCCGTTCTTCCCGTGAAGGTAAACGGCACCAGCGTTGCCTATGGTCAGCAAATGACATTGATGGCCTTCTTCGCCGCCTATTTCATGCTGGCACTCGTATCCTATTTCATTATGATCCTGGCAGGTGTGGACAGCACGAACTCCTTCACCATTGCACTGAGTTGCGCCAGCAACGTAGGCCCTACGCTAGGACTGGAAATCGGCCCGACCATGTCATGGGACGTCCTTCCCGACATCGTGAAGTGGCTCCTTTCCCTGCTGATGCTGATGGGACGTCTTGAAATCTTCAGCGTGGTGGTTCTTTTCACCCCGTCATTCTGGCGCGACAATTAAACATGGCGACTACATTAACTATAACTATATAATAATTATGCAACCTATTAAATTTCAACCGCTGCTGAAACAGACACTATGGGGCGGCGACAAGATTGTTACATTCAAGCACCTTGACTCCCAGTTGGAGAACGTGGGAGAAAGTTGGGAAATTTCAGGAGTAAAAGACAATGAGACCATTGTTAAAGAAGGTCCGCTGAAGGGCAAAAGCCTCAACGAGGTAGTTGCCGAACTGAAGGACAAACTCGTGGGTAAGGAGAACTACCAGCGCTTTGGAGATGAGTTTCCACTGCTCATCAAGTTTATCGATGCCCGTCAGGATTTATCCATCCAGGTACACCCCAACGACGAAATTGCTCATAAACAGGGTAAGTCCCGCGGCAAAACGGAGATGTGGTATCTGATGGAATCAGAACCGGGCGCAAAACTCTATTGCGGACTGAAAAAACAGATTACTCCCGATCAATACAAGGAAATGGTGGATAACGACACCATCTGCGATGTCCTGGCTCAGTATGAGGTGAAGGAAGGCGATTGCTTCTTCCTGCCCGCAGGCCGCATCCACGCCATAGGTCCCGGATGCTTCCTGGCAGAAATCCAGCAGACCTCGGATGTCACCTACCGTATCTATGACTACAAGCGTAAGGACAAGAACGGTAACTATCGTGAGCTGCATACCAAACTGGCCGCCGAAAGCATCAACTATCAGGTGGAAAATGATTACCGTACCCATTATGTGGGCCGTCTGAACAAAGGTGTTTCCTTGGTGCAATGCCCCTATTTCTGTACGGCTGTATATGACCTTAACGAGCCGATGACGCTCGACTATTCAGAACTCGACTCTTTTGTGATTCTGATTGGCTTGAAGGGTGAAGGAAGAATTACCGACAATGAAGGCAACGAGGTAAGCATCATGGCTGGTGACACCTTACTCATCCCCGCCACTACTGAGACGCTCAGCGTCAGCGGAACCATCAAGTTTCTCGAAACTTACATTTAACAATCGCTCAGTATCCTGTTGGATACGGCGGAACGCATCACACTGGACATAGCCCATGTTCTTCTTGAGCATCTGGACAATGTCCTGTGTGCTGTGGTTGTAGCACGACAGTTCATTATGCATCTGCGTAGAATGGCGGCTTTGATAGCGTATCTCCTGCTCACGGTCGCGCACCAGTTTCGTACAAACCTTCTGCATCACGGGTACCACGACCTTATCAAACAAATGATGGCCTTGTATATATAAATAGGTGGTCTGCGGAGTCACGCCCAATTCTTCCAGAAGTTCCCGCTTTAAAGCCAGATAGCTCTCTTTGGCATCAGGGTATTGACGTTGCAGCCATCCCACCTTCTTAAAGACCTTATTCCGTATATTCTGAATAGCCCCCAGCGGGTTGCTAAGAGTGAAGCCACCCAGTTCAATGGTACGGTTGAAATCGGTAATGGTGAAATTGCCATAGATAGGACGCCGATAGTGCCAGATACTCCATACAAAGAGCGGGAAAATGGCTTCTGAATAAAGACTGAGCCACTCTTCAAAATCAAAGATACGATGGTCATTGAGTGTCACCATCACCGCCACATTATGCAAGGAAGGAGCATAGCACTGCAGGTTCTCAATGGAATAGGCGTAGGTGTGGAGCACGTAGGGACTCTCACACACCTTCCGGGAAGTCTCCGTGGCCCCTTTGATCATGTAGTCATAGTCGGCATCCACACAGGCAATCATCGAAGGCCCCAGCATATCTCTCTCCACTCTCCTCTCTCCTCTTTCCTCTTTATTCTCTCCTCTTTCCTCTCTTCTCTCTCCTCTCTCCTCTTTCCTCTCCTTGAATACCAGATTCATCAGCACCGACTTCTTGCCGCGTTCCAAGGTCCTGTGGGAAGGCAACATCACCTCAAAATACCGTTTATCATTCTCGTAGGGGGAAAGAACGGTGCGCCAGAACAGAATATCATCATAGCTCTCCACGTAGGCCACAATTTTCTTACGTGCATTCTTAGAGCGCAGCCTGTTGGCCGCCTCCAGATATTGAGATGATATATTGCCTGTCAGTCGTTTAGCCATACCAGAAACCAGAAACTTGAAACCAGAAACTTGAAACCAGAAACCTGAAACTAGAAACTTGAAACCTGAAACTTGAAACCTGTAACTTGAAACCTGTAACCTGAAACCTTACAAATCCGTAATATCCGACACTTCTGTCACACGGTCCATCCATCCGTTCATGATGACGGCCGGACTATGGGTTGTCAAGATAATCTGTACATTGGGATTCAGGTCGAGAATGGTCTCTATGAGCCGTTGCTGCCACTCGATGTGAAGACTCACTTCCGGCTCATCCATAAACAGCACGTATGGCAGATTGTTCTCCACCAGCACCGTTAACAGGATGACCAGCATCTGCTTCTCACCACTGGAGAGCTGATAGGGCACCAGCGTCTCACCAATCTGCGAGAAGCGGATTTCATTCTCCGTACGCACAATCTTCTTGCCCGTATCCTTGAACAGATCATCGATAATGTCCTGGAACTTTGTCTTGGCAGCCGAAAACTCCTGCGCTGCCTGCAAGTTGCCTTTCTGCAGCTCCTCGATGATCAGGTTGCCGATGTTCACCTGATAATCCAGATACTTCCGCTGCAGCTTATACAACTGCCAGTCCAGTTCCGTGGCCAGACTCATATCCATACGGCTGATGGTATCGGAATTCACCAGCGGACGGTCGAACGAGCGTATCACGTCAAACCTGATATGCGTGGCATCGGCAGGTACCGTCTTGATATGTACCCCCTTGAGCAGATGGTTCAGGATGTCGCCTTTGTTGTCCACACTCTTCACCACCTTATTTAATATGGTGCTCTTTCCCACGCCATTGATACCACTCAGGATATTCACCTGACGGTCCAGATCCCAGATCACGTGCCGCCTGCCGCTCCAAAGGGAGTCGATCTCAATCTGTTCTATATATTCCGCGTACTTCATAAGCCTGTAGATTTTCGCTACAAAGATATAAAAAAATATCATTTATCATTTATCATTCATCAATTTATTTGCATCCACCTATGGAAATTTTGGATAAATGAACACATCACATCCCACATCCGCATACCATCACGGACGCGGAAAAGTGCATAATTCTTGGATAAAACCTGCACTTTCAGGGTATTCTTTACCGAAATACCACATTTATGGTATGGCAAATGCACCAAATGTGCGATAATTTTGCACCTGAAATCATCGTAACTTTGCAACGTCAAAACAAACAATTGGCACAACAAAGATTATTAACGATTTAAAACAATAAGATTATGAGCAACGAAAAGAAACTTCACTTTGAGACACTGCAACTCCACGTTGGACAAGAACAGGCTGATCCCGTTACTGATTCACGCGCAGTACCCATCTACCAGACCGCAAGTTATGTGTTCCATAGCGCCCAGCATGCTGCCGACCGTTTCGGACTCCGCGATGCCGGTAACATCTACGGACGTCTGACCAACACCACACAGGGTGTGTTCGAAGACCGCGTGGCTGCCCTTGAGGGTGGCGTTGCAGGACTGGCCGTGGCCTCTGGTGCCGCAGCCATCACCTATGCCTTGCAGAACATTGCACAGAATGGCGACCACATCATCGCTGCCGACAACCTCTACGGTGGCACGTTCAACCTCATTGAGCACACGCTTTCCACACAGGGCGTCACTTCCACCATCGTGGACCCCAGCGACTTCGAAGCCGTGGACAAGGCTTTCCAGCCGAACACGAAGGCAATCATCATCGAGACCTTCGGCAATCCCAACGCCTCGGTGACCAACGTGGACCGCATCAGCGAGATAGCACATCGCCACAACACCCTCGTGATCGTGGACAACACTTTTGCCACTCCTTATTCTTTCCGTCCGCTGGAGCACGGGGCTGATGTGGTGGTGCACTCCGCTACCAAATTCATCGGCGGTCATGGTTCCACGCTCGGAGGTGTTATCATTGACGGTGGAAAGTTCGACTTCAAGGCCAATGCCGACAAATATCCCACGCTGGCCAAGCCCGATCCCTCCTACCACGGAGCCGTCTTTGCCGACGTAGCCGGTGCTGCTGCCTTCGTCACCCGCATCCGTGCCGTCATTCTCCGTGATACCGGTGCCACCATCGCCCCCATCTCCGCATGGATCCTGCTGCAGAGCCTGGAGACCTTGAGCCTCCGTGTGGAGCGTCACGTTGAGAACACATTGAAGATCGTGGACTATCTCTCCAAGCATCCCAAGGTAGCCAAGGTGAATCATCCTTCACTCCCCGACCATCCTGACCATGCGCTCTATGAGAAGCTCTTCCCCAACGGAGCCGGAAGCATCTTCACCTTCGAGATCAAGGGCGGACAGGACGAGGCTTGGCGCTTCATCGACCATCTGCGCATCTTCTCCCTGCTGGCCAATGTGGCTGACGTGAAGAGCCTGGTCATCCACCCCGCCTCTACCACGCATTCACAGATGAGCCCAGAGGAACTGGAGCAGGCCCACATCTATCCCTCAACCATCCGCCTGAGCATCGGTATCGAACATGTCGACGACCTCATCGCCGCACTCGACGAAGCATTCCAGGCTGTATGAACATTAGAAAGTAATCAATAACAAGAAAAAAAGAACATAAGGCCCGTTGCCCCCGTATTTGGCCTCCCCCCTCTTGGGGGGATATGAGAGGGGCCCTAATTATGGCAATCGCAAAACAACTCACCGAACTGATCGGTAATACCCCACTTTTGGAACTCCAGAAATTCTCAGCCTTCAAAGGTCTTGAGACCCCCATCACCGTCAAGGTGGAATTCTTCAACCCCGGCGGAAGCGTGAAAGACCGCATCGCCCTGGCTATGATTGAAGATGCCGAGAAGAAAGGCATCCTCAAACCCGGAGCCACCATCATCGAGCCCACCAGCGGTAACACCGGCGTAGGACTGGCACTTGTATCTGCCGTCCGCGGCTATCACCTCATCCTCACCATGCCCGAGACGATGAGCATCGAGCGCCGCAACCTCGTGAAGGCCTACGGTGCCGAAGTACGCCTCACCCCTGGCAAGGACGGAATGTCAGGTGCCATCAAGGCCGCCAACGAACTGCGCGACTCCATTCCCGGCTCTGTCATCCTGCAGCAGTTTGAGAATCCTGCCAATCCTCAGCGCCACTATGAGACCACGGGGCAGGAAATCTGGAATCAGACCGACGGCAAGATTGACATCTTCGTGGCTGGCGTAGGTACCGGCGGTACCATCTCCGGTGTGGCACGTGCCCTCAAGGAGAAGAATCCCAATGTGAAGGTAGTGGCCGTAGAGCCCGCTTCCTCCGCCGTATTGAGCGGCAACCCGAGCGGTCCTCACAAGATCCAGGGTATCGGTGCCGGTTTCGTGCCCAAGACATACGCAGGCGAATACATCGACGAGATCCTGCCCGTAGAGAATGATGCCGCCATCCTTACCGGTCGCCAGCTCGCCCAGCAGGAAGGACTCCTCGTGGGTATCAGCAGCGGAGCAGCCGCCTTTGCCGCCTCCCAGATCGCCAAGCGTCCTGAGAACAAGGGTAAGAAGATTGTGGCCCTCCTGCCCGACACCGGTGAGCGCTACCTCTCCACCGTGCTCTACGCTTTCGACGAGTATCCACTATAAAAACATTCCGTAAACATGGTTTTCTGAAAACGAGGGTGTGCCATCCCAGGCATGCCCTCGTTCTTATTATAAAGATGTATGCAAAATTTGCCGGTCTCTCAGATTAATCGTATCTTTGCAGGCAAATAAAGCCGCAGCCATGCTAAGAGACTTTGCAGCCATAGATTTCGAGACGGCCAACAACGAGCGCAGCAGCGTTTGTTCCGTTGGCGTTGTCGTCGTGAGGAACGGGCAGATTGCGGAAAAGTTCTATTCCCTCATCCAGCCCGAGCCTAACTACTATACCTATTGGTGCTCGCAAGTCCACGGCCTTTGCCGGGAAGACACCGAGGAAGCCCCCGTCTTTCCCAAGGTATGGGAGCAGATAGAGCCCTTGATTGAAGGCCTCCCCCTGGTAGCCCACAACAGTCCCTTTGATGAAGGATGCCTGAAAGCCGTCTTCCGCGTCTATCAGATGGATTATCCCGACTATCTTTTTTATGACACTTGCCGGGCCTCCCGCAGGGCTATGCCCTATCTGCCTAACCATCAGCTGCATGTCGTAGCAGCCGAATGCGGTTACGACTTAAGGCTTCACCATCATGCACTTGCCGATGCCGAAGCCTGTGCGTGGATTGCAAGGGAGATTCTGTAACTGTTGGATTATTTGTCTCGAATGTCTGCCATGCTGTCACATTTTTCCCCAACTTGTCAGCATGGCACACGATTTGTTGGATGGAAATCGGGTTCACGAACGACTAAGAGTCTTATAAACTTAAGAACTTAGTAACTTAGTAACTCACAAACTTGAAATATAAACAAATAAAAAGATACAATTATGGGAAAGATTATTGGTATTGACCTGGGTACAACTAACAGTTGTGTCGCAGTTTTTGAGGGCAACGAGCCCGTAGTGATCGCTAACAGCGAAGGTAAGCGAACCACTCCTTCTGTGGTTGGCTTTGTTAAGGACGGCGAGCGTAAGGTGGGTGATCCCGCTAAGCGTCAGGCCATCACAAATCCGAAGAACACAGTTTATTCCATCAAGCGTTTCATGGGTGAGAACTGGCAGCAGACCGAAAAGGAAATTGCCCGCGTTCCCTATACCGTAGTAAACGAGGGTGGCTATCCCCGCGTAGAGATTGAAGGCCGCAAATATACGCCGCAGGAAATCTCTGCCATGATTCTGCAGAAGATGAAGAAGACCGCCGAGGACTATCTGGGCGAGGAGGTGAAGGAAGCCGTTATCACGGTACCTGCCTACTTCTCTGACTCTCAGCGTCAGGCCACGAAGGAAGCCGGACAGATTGCCGGTCTCGAAGTGAAGCGTATTGTCAACGAGCCTACTGCCGCAGCTCTGGCATATGGTGTTGACAAGGCCAACAAGGACATGAAGATTGCCGTGTTCGACCTCGGTGGTGGTACGTTCGATATCTCTATCCTGGAGTTCGGTGGTGGCGTGTTCGAAGTACTTTCCACCAATGGTGACACTCACCTCGGTGGTGACGACTTCGATCAGGTAATCATCGACTGGCTCGTACAGGAGTTCAAGAACGACGAGGGTGCCGATCTGTCACAGGATCCGATGGCCATGCAGCGCCTGAAGGAAGCTGCCGAGAAGGCAAAGATTGAACTCTCAAGCTCTACCTCCACGGAGATCAACCTTCCTTATATCATGCCCGTAGGCGGCGTGCCCAAGCACTTGGTGAAGACTTTGACCCGTGCTAAGTTCGAGCAGCTGGCTCACAATCTGATTCAGGCTTGTCTGACACCTTGTCAGAAGGCTATGGCAGATGCCAAGCTGACCAATGCCGACATCGACGAAGTGATCCTCGTAGGTGGTTCAAGCCGTATTCCTGCCGTACAGGAACTCGTGAAGAACTACTTCGGCAAGGAGCCTTCTAAGGGTGTGAACCCCGACGAGGTAGTAGCTGTAGGTGCATCTATCCAGGGTGCCATCCTGAACAAGGAAGGCGGCGTAGGCGACATCGTACTGCTCGACGTGACTCCGCTGACATTGGGTATCGAAACCCTCGGTGGTGTGATGACCAAGCTGATTGACGCCAACTCAACCATTCCTTGCAAGAAGAGTGAGACCTTCTCTACCGCAGCCGACAACCAGACCGAGGTGACCATCCACGTGCTGCAGGGTGAGCGCCCAATGGCAGCCCAGAACAAGAGCCTCGGACAGTTCAACCTCACCGGTATTGCCCCAGCCCGTCGTGGTATTCCTCAGATTGAGGTAACCTTCGACATCGATGCCAACGGTATCGTGAAGGTAAGCGCCAAGGATAAGGCCACCGGTAAGGAGCAGGCCATCCGCATCGAAGCCTCTTCAGGTCTCTCTCAGGAAGAAATCGACCGCATGAAGGCAGAAGCCGAAGCCAACGCCGAAGCCGACAAGAAGGAGCGCGAGAAGATTGACAAGCTCAATCAGGCCGACTCCATGATCTTCCAGACCGAAACCTTCCTCAATGAGAACGGCGACAAGCTGGGCAGCGACAAGGCCAACGTAGAGGCCGCCGTACAGCAGCTGAAGGATGCCCACAAGAGTCAGGACCTGGCAGCCATCGACAGCGCCATGGCCAACCTGAACACCGTGATGCAGGCAGCCTCTCAGAAGATGTACAGCCAGGCTGGTGGTCAGCAGGCAGGTCCCGGTGCCGGTTTCAACGGCGGACAGCAGGCTGGCGGACAGCAGGGCGGCAACTCCGATGAGACCATCCAGGACGCCGACTTCGAGGAGGTCAAGTAAAGACTGATAAGTAAAAACGAGATAGCGTGTAGCTCTGATGAGTTACACGCTATTTGCATTTTATGGCCTTTAAAGGTATACACCGTCTACCTTTTAAGGCGTTTTTTTGCAATTAGCAAACGTAATGATTATATCATTTCTAATATAATCCATCTTCGCGTTATTTTTCCAAAAATGGGATTTTGGGATTATGTTAGTTTTTACTTCCCTTTAAATATAGGGAAAGCACGCTATCCTCACGGACAACGTGCTTCTCAAAACATATATATGACAGAAACAAAACATTCAATTTATATCTTTGCGAACGCCAAATCCCAACCTTCTTCGATGCGAGAGACAACGGGCATCATGCCGTTCTCCACGAGGTGCATACCGGTCATGATCTTCACCCAGAGCGCCTTGGCCTTTCTCGGCGACGGCAGCAGGGCATCGGGATTCACTCCTGCCGTTCTTGCCACGCTCTTCACGTAGGCATCCGTATGGTTCTCTGCGGGCGGAGCCCAGCGCTGGATGAATTGTCGTAAGTTCATACAGCCGTAGAGCACCCGATAGTTCTGCAGCACCTTGAACGCTGCCCTGTAGCCGTAGGCCATCGAGTGGAACTGCACGAAGGCGCGGTCTTCCTGCTTGCCGCACTGGCCAATCCAGTTCGTCTTGTTATTTCTCCTGATGTTCAGCGGATTATTGTTCCGCAAGCCCCGAGGGGCGGTTTTCTTTTCCATATTCGTTTTCGTTATCGTTAGTTTACTTTTTTACTTTTACAAAACTGTCATCTGTCATCTGTAAGAGGTAGCCGCGATGAACCCATTGCGAGAGCATGTTGCGGGTGCCTCGGGTGTCCATGCCATTGGCCTGCCTGACGATGTCGGCATCGTGCACGTTAAATTCATCGGGCAGCAGCTCCAGCAGGTTACGGGGACCACGTTTCTGAGTGTGTTCGGCTTCCTGGTTGGCTGCCTCAATGGCTGCGCCGAAGAACTGCATCTTGCACCACAGATCGTATTTCAACGACCAGCGCACGAAATCCTCGATTTCCTTCGACCATCGGTAGTCGTTGCAGATGTAGAGCACACAACCCTTCAGCCATGCGATCACGTTGGCGCGGAACGAAAGGTTCTCGTACACCCTCGACTGGCTCAGCCTTGAGAACTCGGCGCACTCGTCCTTCAACTTCTTTGCCAGCCGGAAAGCCTGCGGGCAATCCACCAATCCCGAAGCCCTTGTCAGCCGTTCGATATAGGGGCGCAGCTCCTCGTCGAACTGGGCGTCATAAGTGCCATAGATGGGCATGTCGGCTCCAATCTCGCGCTCGGGTATCGTGCAGAAGTTGATGCGGCTTATCGGACCGTCGGTCAGCACCCGTGAGAAATAGCGCTGTCCCTTTTGGATGGTTGTGGCAGCATTCCAATTAAACCGGATGCAAACCTTTTCTGTAACGCTCTGCGTACCCACGCGCGTCTGACCATAGCGGTTGTCAGGGTCGAAAGCCAGGCACATAATCTGAAACTGCTGCGAACCGCGGGCCGAACCCCGAAGGGCATCAAACTGGTCAATCTCGTTCATCTTCGTATAGAGGAAATGCTCATCGGCCTCGGCCATGCGCATCACGAAGGCAGGGTTGGTCATGTCGGGGTCCACCTCCTGAATGACAAGTCCCTCCGGCCGCTGCCGCTTATCCTTGTTCGAACCCTTCGAATTCACCTCACGCTTCCATTCGGCCTCACGCTTCAGGTTCTCTGCATCGCGACGTCGGATGTCGGCCATGATGCGGTTGATGGGTTGCGAGATACAGTCCTTACCGGCACCCGTTCCCGCCATCAGCACATTCATCAAGGTTGCCTCGTGCTCCACATTGTCGATATATCTGAAGCGCACCTTCCACAGATGGGCGGCCAGCGACGGGAATACCGCATGGGCCACAGCCGGCTTGTAGATGTCGGGCGTCTTCGAGGTGAGCAGCTTGATGAGCGCAGGAAGGCGTTTGGGCATCGGGGGAAGACCCTCTAAACCTCCCCGAGAAGCAACCCCCTCCAAACCTCCCCGAGGGGAGGCTTCCGACTCTCCCCCTCGGGGGAGGCAGAGGGGGGTCAGGCTCCTCGCCAACGTCTTTCGCTGAAAGGCCGTCATTTTCTGGCTCTCGTCATGATACTTCGAATAGAAGTCGTTGACCAATGTCTGGATATTCTCATCCTGCCAGTTGTCAGGCATGCGGACTTTCAATACGCCCAGCAGTTCCTCTTTCTTCAGCAATTGTGTTGCTCCCACCGAGAGGATGCTCTTCAAAGCCTCGTGACGGTGTCCTTTCACGACAAGTACATCAGGTGTCAGCTCTGCCTCTTTCAGGCAAGCGTCAAAGATGAAGAGGGTGCGGGGAGTAGCAACCCCCTCCAAACCTCCCCGAGGGGAGGCTTTCTGTTCTGCACCGTCAGACTCTCCCCCTCGGGGGAGTTGGTGGGGGGTCTGGAGGGTCTGTCCATCCTCTCTCATCCCTCTTTTTCTATACGCCTCCCTTCTTTCCTCCAGCTCTTCGCCCTCGATGGGTTCAAGCCAATGCTCGGAGCGGAACACCTCCTGGTCGATACCCGTCACATAGATGTACCTTTCGGGAGTGAAGCACGATGCATCGAGCAGTTCATCGGGATTAAAGCCAAGCTCCCCGCAGAAAGCACGCTGGGCCTCCTCGATAGTCATACCCTTAGGAATGCGGATGTAGATGTGACCCTTGCCGCGAGCCGAATAAGCCTCACGCAGCACCATGTCGTGCCACTCCGACTGCTCGTCCTGGTTTACCTCCAAAGCTTTCGCGAAGGCCTGACGCACCAGCTTGGGGTTGTCGATATCCACACACGTCATAAACGTGAAAGCCTCAGGTATGATCGAGTCCTGTGCACGATGATTGTCCTTGAAGGCCGTGTAGTGCGGACAGATAAACGGCAGCCAGTCCTTCTTCTCCTCCCGTCCGGCACGGATGTCGGCCACATCCCGTCGGAGCCACTCCTGGCGGAGCAGTTCGTCAAACTGCTCCGAGGTCTGTGTTTCTGCATAGCCCCGATTGTTCTTACTCTTGTCGGCGAAATGCTTCGTGTTCAGTGCAATCAGACGCTTTTCCATACGGTTTCCTCCTTTCTTGAATTAAGATATGCCATGATTTCCTCCGTCTCCTCACAAAAGAGACTCTTCATCAGCGAGAGTGGATAGCGGCGCGGGAATCTGAACTCCACCTTCAGGCATCCGCGTTGTCCGTGATTCATCTCGCGGGTACGCTTCACGTCGGCGTGGGCTGTCTCGAAAAGTGTTTCATACTTAGAACCATTCATGCCGTCGCGGAACCGCTTCACGCGAGTCCTTCCGTCCTCTTCCACCATCACCCCAGCGCGGTAGCGAACCAGCGGTTTGCCTTCGGCTGTCACGGGAGCCTTGTCGAACTCCCACGAACATGGATAGATGTTGATATCGCCGTTGTTCATAATTGTTGTCTGTGTGTCCATCTGCACGTCGTGCAGAATCTGCTGCTTATAGCTGTTGTTTTCTTTTTTCATTGTTTGAGTTGTTTGCGAGAGAAGGTTTGAGATTGGCGCCTACACCAGTTTCCTGATGCTCAATTGATTCCCTCACGCTTCAACTCAGGGTTTAACTTATCTGTTTACTTTAATAATATCCGTGGCCACAATGTCCTGAAAAACCTGACCGTTGTACTCACGGGTAGAGAACCGAAGGGTCGCGATAACCACATCACCTTCGTAGAACTGGCATCCGGCAAGATTGCCAAGGACGGCCACACAATAAGAGTTTTCATACTTTCCGCCAATCTCCTGAAGCACCAGGTTACGCTTGGCCATTTGTCCGTTCTCGGACTTTTCACTCTTCACGTAGAACTGCTCGCCGCAGCTCTTCACTTTCATGATGATTGCTTGCATCTTTCTTCGTTTTTTTTGTTAATACTAATGTTACTTCTTGGAACTCATCCGAACGGGGTTTATAGAGCCCGTGGTTTCTTGTTCTCGATGCAAAATTAGCGCGTTTCTAACAACACGAGAAACGTATAAAAACAATAAACCTTCCGACTCGGAAGGAGCGGAAGGTTTAGGAATCTTTTTATCGGAAGCCTCGGACGGAAGCCCTTTAATCTTCTTTGAGAAAAAGGAATATTTTGTTCGTATTATCTGCCATCTGCTGACTGTCTCTACGTTCCTTTCCTGTACTTGTCTGCGGATAGCAACTCTTAACGAAGTCTATCATTGTCTTTTGGTCAGTAATATAATTGTTGAAGCTGTAACGACTCTTCTGTGTCAAATCGTTGATGGCCCCAATATAGTTTTCTTCTGTCACCCCATTTTGAATCAATGCGGGATAAGATGCTGACACCATCCTCACAAAGGCAGGCACAGTTTTTTCCTTTAGCATACGGCGAGCAATCATAGCTGCCATCAGGCAGAACAGCTTGTTATAAGGTTTGCCAACCGACAGCAACCCCTGCTCAAAACATGCCGCTACTCTTTGGTTTATAGTTTGAGGGGGAGTTGTTGACGTGTTAGGCTTCTGATTCTCAACAGGTGCTTTAACTTCAACACCATCAACCTCCTCTACCACCTCAGCCTCCTCGGCATTATCCTTCCAGAAGTCGCTCAGCAACTTCCCCAGATCGTCGCCCCCGATGTGGTCAATATTTATTACCCGCTTATGGTCGTGGTGAATGGCTCCGTCTTCATAATGGTATGTGTCACTCATTGCTCATTCGTTTTAGTTGTTGATATTTCTTTTCTATTTCTCCCACCGTCAGTTGGCGGCGCTTGTCATCATGTACAGAACCTTTCCCGTAATACGTACCGAAGGTAGGACGTTCTGCCACTTTCTTCATCGCGGCGGTCAAGTCCCTTTGCTCGTCAATGGGTTCGAACAATCGGTTGCGATACTTTTCAAGCAAGCCGGGATAATGCTCGCGCCATACCTCCAACATGCTGAGTACAACGCTGTTGTTCAGTTCTCGCAACAAATCAAATGCAGTCGCTGGCGGATACTTCATCAGCTCTGCGTCTATCTCCTCTATTGGTATTGACGACAATACCATCTGCTGTAACACATCCTTAGCCTTTTCGAGTTCACTGGTAAGGTGCTGGTTTTGTTGGCGTATCTGCTTGATAAGTTCATCCTTCTGCTGACTTTCGTCCTCCACCTCCTTATAACTCTTAGGCCTATGCTCGCGCAGCAGACGCTGGAAATCCTCTGGAAACAGCGTGTCGCATAGTTCGTAGAGAATCTTTGAGTGCTCCTTTACCCGGTTCAGCTCCTCCAGCATCTGAGCGATGATTTTATCTATTTCGCGCTGATGCCTCCGGTCAAGATGCAACTCGTCGACACAGTCCAACAATCCGCAATAGAAAATATGCATGTGGGGTTTGAAGGCAGCGCTTGACTCCAGCACCGTTTTGGCCACATCACTAAACTTGGTCCATTTTACGCCGATAATATGCCTCGTCATCACGGAATAATAGTGCTTCAGGAACAGCCAGTGCTGGTGAAGCAGATTAAACACCTCCAGTTTCTTCTCCTTCGTCCATTCCTGCTGCATGATCATGGTGAAGGCATGCAGTACACACAGCACCTCGTCGGTTTTATAGTCGTAACACACCTCCGACTTGAAGAGCATCTCTTTCAGTTCCTCTGACAATCTCAGCCAGTCCTGCTGGCAATTGTTTTTCAACAGTTCCTCCAACACTCGGAAGAACCGGTAGATTCGCTTCTGCTCTCCCTCAAAGTGTTTCATATTATCACCCCAACCCTCAGCCGCAACGATGAGGTCCTGCTCCGATGCCCAGCTGCCAAACTGGTCATCGTCAGCAATCGCGTGCGCCATCTCGCGACCTATGGACTCCAGCTTGCAGCCCGCACAGCAAAGCCGGGTGTCGCCATTCAGATACATCTCATAATAAGGCACCATCATCTCATGCAGCATGCTTTTATAGGCTGGTTCTTTTCTGAACGAGTCGCTCTGACTGCCATACTTTTCCCACAAGTTGACAGCTTCAGCCTCCTTATTTCCCATCAGCCGCTCCAGGCGGCTGATTACGGAATCCTGTATGAAGTCTTTATAGTTTTTCATATTCATCATTCTCCTTTAATTATGTTGCTATACGAAGCGCAAAATTACAAAAAATCCCGCTTATATTGCTACAAGCGGGAAGATAATTTGCTGTTAAAGAGTATTAATCTCGAAAGAATAGGCTGGGCAGGACTATATTAATAAATTAGCCATCTACATTAGCACGTCCTCCAAACTATTTATAAATTCATTTTCATTTTGTAGATTATAGAAAGGTACACCTGTAATAAGATAATTGTCTGTATCTATTGACATGGTACGTCTTTCTTTTCTCATCTTTTCCAGATATTCTTCCTTCCACTTATCCTTTCCCTTCAAGTGATTGCCCTTGGGTTCAATAAAGATTTGGAACATCAAATGTTCTTCTTCCTTTTGTTTGGCAAATAACAGGAAATCTGGTTCAAACACTCGTCCTTTCGGATCTACAATTTTAACCACTTTCTCATTTCTAATGACGTATATGTCATCATATTTCTTCTTAAAGTTTCCATACTTACGAGCGAACATTTCAATAAATGCCCGTTCCTCACTCGTACCATAATTGGCATTATAGGCATACCAACGCTCTTCGCGAAGCATATCAATTTGTCCTTCCTCACGAGCTTCGTCTTTCGGGAATGTGATATCTTTTGTTCCGAACACTTCATGTATGGGTTTATAAAAGAATTCTGATCCCTCGTATTCAACACTATTAGCCTTGATTTCTTTTTCAATCTGAGTAAGCAACCCTTGAACACCCTGCAAGTAATCATGATGGGTTATTGACTCAAGGCGTTCTTTCGTACCTTTAAATGTAATCTCCAAACCTCCCAAATAAGCATTATCTTCCACAAACTCTTTTGAAGATTTCAGATGGGGACAATAGCGACGGATGTTGTTAAATCGATAGAACGGATTCGTGGAAAGCGCATAACGGATAATATGATACGGAACAACACTTAGAGGAACGTCCTTTTCAACTTTTTTCAATTCCTTTCCATTTTCCTGTTCTCCAAAAACGCTAACCACAGAACTTGCCATCGTAGTCAACAGATGCCTATAATTAGTTTTCCTTACTGACAAATCGGCCAATGACTTTACACTTTGGTAATCCTTAGGCTTCTTTGTATTAAAGACGACTTTCGCATTTTTATAGAAATCTGTTTCCATGAAATCCAACTTCAGTTCGAGCGTCTTGGTAACTGACGTTGGGTCAATGGAACCTTGTTCTGCCAATGCTTTCTTGATTTCCGCAATATATCTGCTTTCATCGATAGTATGGTAATAGAGGGTTTCCAAAATGCGCAAATCATTACTTCGGTCGTTATCATACTTGCGCGTAAACAAATCCTGCCCCTCCTCTATTCGGAATGGGAAGTATCGGGCACCACGACCTATCAACTGAGCTTCGGCTCTCGTCGTCTTACCAATACGCCCATCTCGTTCCTCATTACGCTCGTCATACATTCGAACGATATCGAACAGATTCAGCACGTCCCACCCTCTGTCAAGTTTGTTCACGGCGAAAACCGCACGAATGGGGTTGTTCTCATCTTCCAGGGAATTGAGCAACATTTGGTTCTTCTCTTTTTCGGCATCATTGTTTGCACTAATACAATTCTCCTGCCTGAAGTTTGATTTCGTGCGCAAAACTATCTCCGAAGAATATATTTTTTTCTTATCAAAATAGGCAAAGGCACGCTTCACAACCTCATCTATCTCCGTAGCATCACGAAGCAGGTCAATATCCTCAGCCGTTAATTCTTCAACCCATTTGTGAAACGATGCCATGTTTCGTTCGCTCTCTGCTATAGTTCTCTTGGCCTTAAAGAGAATGACCGGCTTTAGATTAATGCCATATTCTGCTGCCAGCACTTGCCGATAAAGATTCAAAATCAGAGCCTGATAAACACGATAACGTTGTTCGGAGCGGGACTTCATGATTTCTATCTCCTTAGAATACCCGTCAACACGAAACTCCTTCAAATCGTACTTGAAGATGGTCTTGTTTTCATATTTTTGGCGAATCTCCGGTGTGTCCAAATCCATCGTGGCAGTAAATTCTAGCAACGTGTTGCCACAATTCATTTCATGAATACGCCGGATGGTGTTCTCCCAGTTACCGTCAAGCGTGTTCTGGTTTCTGGTTGCCACGTTAAAGTTGTCAGCCTCATCAGCCAACATAACGATTTTCCTATCTGTGAAATCTTCATAGCAAAGCGAATTCTCTTTGGGATTCTCTAAATCGAAGTGTAACCGATTAATGGTCGTGAATTTGATGTTGATGTTATCAGGATCACTCTCATCGAACGTTTCCACCTCTTTCACCTTCACTTCACGGGAATCAAACGTGATACGTTCATTGAAGACATATTTCGCTGAACGTTCATTCAGAAAATTGTCTCTCGTCTTTTCAATAACCGCATTGCTGTTTACAAAGAAAAGGAAGTCGCGATAGCCTTGCTGATACATATAAAGCACCAGACCAGCCATGATGTTAGTCTTGCCGCTACCCGTTGCCATGTTGTAAAGCAAATGGTAAGGACGAGGTTGTTTCTCTCCTGATTCATCACGTTCCCAGAAATAGATAAAACGCGAAAATGCTTCTATCTGATAAGGGCGCAAGGCGAAACGTGGACGAAGATTATCAATCAGATAGCGGGGCAGGTTCTTGTCGATTGCCCCAAATTCTGACAGAGTATTATATTTCTCGTATAGAAAAGCCATCGCTTAAGCCTCCTGATAAAAATTCTTGGTTATTCTCTTTTCCTCTTCGGTCACCTTTGCCGTCTCGTCTTCCATATCCGAACGGTTCACATAGAGTTGGTTAAGGTCAAGCATTTTGAGAAGACATTCTTTCTGTTGGTCTAATGTCAGGGTTTTGAATTCATCAATATTTTCATCAAACTTCTGCATATCAACATTAAAGCGGAAGAAGGCCTTTTGTTTCATCTTTTCCCATATCGACAATAGTTCCTCTGTTTTTGTCGCAGATTCGATTTCATCGATAAACACTTGATTGTATTTCTTCAATTCCAAATATACGAAGCTTCCACCGCCGCGCCACCCAACGGCCTTTGAGATACCAGATCGTTCTCCATTCAGTACCAGCTGGAGTCTTTTCTCAGCTAAATCGTGAATATAATCCATTTGTTCTATCCCGATATATTGCCTTTTTAATTTATGAGCAACAGCTGAGGTCGTTCCACTCCCTAAATAGAAATCAAGAACAATGTCATTCTCGTTCGTTACCATGTCTATAATACGAGACAATAATTGTTCTGGTTTTTTACCATTTGGGAAATCAATACCACCCTCATTTTGATTATTTCCAAAATCAATGTCTGTCCAAATGTCCCCAAGGAGAACAGATAGTTTTTCTTCACCATTCACAAGGTGAAAGCATTGATTGAAAAAACCAACGGAACGGCCATTATATAGATATTGTGTGTTACCTTTCGAACTAACGTATTTTATTATACGACCATTAGATTCTTGCGCGATTTTCTTTATCTCTCCATCAGAGTGAATTGGATTTAAACAACAGATGTTATCCTTATGTTCGCAGACATATGCATAGAACAAAGGTTTATCTATTGTTTTTTTTGATATGGTTTCATTGGGTTCCAGTATTCCCTGTTTTACAAGTTCATCTTTTAGTGATTTAAATTTCAATTCGCCGTCCTTTGTTTTATAAAGCAGTTGGTTATAATGGGTATCCCAATAATGCTTTTCTATATACTGAGGCTTGAAAGACAAATCCCCTTTCTTATATACCAGGATTGTATCTTTCATTTTCAATATGGTTTTTTCTTTTTGACTTACTTTGAGACCATTTGCATATGAGGTTTGTACTGCAATATCGCTAACAAAATTATTGATATTAAATATTGAGTCACATAAAACTTTTAAATATGCTGCTTCATTTTTATCGCATTCGATAAAAATAATACCATTCTCTTTCAATATTTCACGGCTTATCTCAAGTCGATTTTTCATGAATGTAAGCCACGTTGAATGATTAAAGCTATCATTATATCCAAAACTATCATTCCCAGTATTGAATGGTGGATCAATATATATCAACTTCACCTTTCCAGCAAACTCTCGTTTCAAAGTATGCAGAGCCAGTAGGTTATTGCCTTTGATAATCAAGTTGTCTGTTATCGTATCTTTTGACAACCCACGTTTCTCATTGATTTCAGCATCACGTGTAAAACCTTCCAATGGGTGTTCACCCTCCGAATCATACCGCTTTCCGTCAGTCAAAACCTTAGGCTCCAAAAGTTGGGTAATCTCGTCCTGTGCCAACACCTCATTGAAGAAAATCTCCTGCCGTTTCTGGTCTTCCTTTGTCTGCCCTCCCTCAAGCACACAATCTTTATGAGGGAAAACAAGTTCCACCTCACTTCGTTGGTTCAGAAACTTGCCGCCGATTTTCAAGCCTACTTTTTGAGTGAATTGTGTATAGCCATCGTTTAGGAAGTTCTTTTGCTCTACAAACAACAAGAATTTATCAAGTTTAAAAACTTCCGTTCCATTTACATTCACAAAGAATGCATTTCTGAGTAGTTCATCTTTGAGCAGTAACGAAATGACATCAGCGGAATAGGCCCTGGCGGCTTCCGCCACAACCCACTTTTTCAACTCACCGTTGTCCGTAACAAAATTAGGCTCACACTTCAGTTGTTCTATTAGACGCAGATACAGTTCACCTACGCCTTGTTCTTCTTTGTTCATAGATTGATATGTTTTTAGAGCCTCGCCACTATCTAAAAACAAGTACGTTTATCGACAAGTACCTAAATCGATAAAGACGCAGAAGCGCAGACATTCTTGTCGCTCATCCACGTCCTTAGGTACTTGCCGGTAACCTGAAAATAGAAGATAAGCAGAACGTCCACGCTATCGCGAACGTTCACTTATTTATTCCTCTATTTTCGTCACCTATCTACCGGCAAGTTTCAAGGACGTTTTTAGAATAAATAGCAAACGCTATGTTTAACCCACAAAAATCCGGGCACTCGCACACCTGCCGCCCCTACAACGCGAAGTCTATAGCTCCATGATGCAGGTGCAAAGATACAAATAAAAACCGGAAATACCCTCCGACAACCCCGAAAAAAATCCAGTTGACCTATGACAGTTATGACAGATGACAGTTTTTTGAAATTGAAAAATTAGGGAGTATAGAGGGTATTAGTATTATATATATTATAATATATATAATACTAATCTATCTTTCAGGCGCAAAATAAAAAAACTGTCATTTGTCATCTGTCATTTCTGCAACATGAAAAATCCCCTCCCGAAATGAGAGGGGCTGATTTGTTTCAATACTCACCCAGGTAGTGCACGATGCGGTTCACCTGACGGGGTGTGAAAGTGCGCTGGCGGCCGGTGTAGCCGAGTTGGGCGAGCTCTTTGGCGAGTGGTTGGCAGTACTCAATCCATGACTTGAGCTTCAACCATGCTTTTTTGCCACTTAACTGCGGAAAATAGAGCATTGCCAGCTCCATCCTTCCGCGTTCCTTATAGTTACTCATAGCAAGTACAAAGTTACTAAAAATTTGTCAGAATGCCAAATTTTTACAACGATAACGTTAACCCTAACGATAACTATTTTCTATCCCCTGCTTGCATTTCATTTAATGATTGGAAGCAACGCTTCTAATGGATGGAAGCACGCCTTCTGATGAGTGAAAGCCTCAGATGCCGCCAATAAGGTACCCCTAATTCCACATTAGGACCGATAACTCCCCTTTAAGTACCCCGTAAGTCCACATAAGGTACCCATAAGGTACCATCGCGTTAGAGAAATGTTGTAACTTTGTATCGTGAATCAAGAAAGTGAAGAGTGAAGAGTGAAGAATCTGCTATCGCGCGGGCATATCCTGAAACTTGAAACCTGAAACTTGAAACTTGGATCTTGGATCCTGAATCTTTAAACTTTAACCTTTAACCTTTAAACTATCAACTATTATGGCACATCTTTACAAACTCGTACAGAACAACAATGAGCACATGACGGAGGCCTATCAGAAGTGGTACGCACGCCCCGTCTACACCGGAACCCTCGACCTCGACGGCATCGCCGAAAGAATACAGCGTAACTCAACCGCCAAGAAGTCCGACGCCAAGGCCGTAC
>Ga0256407_10000670_pt1 | contig 78008 bp, 48 predicted proteins | sample RumenRJG_04DNA_FD_193489 | JGI IMG/M metagenome (GOLD analysis project Ga0256407, IMG submission 193489) | Bovine rumen microbial communities from Lethbridge, Alberta, Canada - RJG_04 | ecosystem: Host-associated > Mammals > Digestive system > Stomach > Rumen | place: Canada: Alberta... | reverse complement strand
GGAGTAACGTATGCTGAGAATGAAAAAAAAAGCTCAAATATTATTGTCTAGTATTATTGGCGTATGGTGCGTACTTGGTCTTTCCGAAGTCTTGTATTCAATTTATGTAATTCTTTCTTGTTCTGAGGCAGCAAGAACGCATTTGCATCTTGTTGTTATTTTTAATTTTATTTTTTTGTTTGTTTTTGCTGTTGGAATAAGAAGATTTCTTTTTCATTTTGCCAGGATTATTGAAAAAAAAGGGGATGATTTGTTTGTTGCTCATACTTTGCTAGGAAAATATGAGTTTCACAAAAAAGATGTTTTTGTTAATAAGTGGGGGAAGATGTGGATTGATTTGTATAGTTGCAAAATATCTATAAATAAAAATGATTATATCGATTGTACGTCCAAGAAAAATTTTTGGAGTGATTTTAGCGGCCTACACTAGCGTTTAATAATAGTGTTGCGTAGATTGCATTCATTATGCTCAACATCAATAAGGCCGCCTTTGGGCGGTCATTTTTTTGCTGAGATTTTTTTTGTAAACAAAATTTTTCTTATTAACAGATAGTGAATTTGTCTGCTAGTCTGTTACCTAGTTTGTGTTATACAAATTAATGATATTTTGAATTTTTGTGCGGCTTAATCATACAATTTACGTACACACAAATCTGTGATTTGTTTATGTATAAGGGACGGCGCGTTATGCTGTTGTTTGTACGGTGTTTTTATATATGTTGTTGTGTTTATTATTTTATTCGTATGTGAAATTATAGTGGATAATATAAAAATAGCATTTGTTCAAATTAATTAATTTGGATGTATTTAATTTTGGTTACTTTGTATTTATATTTTGCGCAAAACAAATTACGGAATGGTATTATGAAAAAAAATAGACTGTGTTTGGCATTCCTTGCCTTCTTATTGACGGGCTATGCATGGGCGTCTACGCCATCGGTTCAATTAAAAAGCGAACGTCATCGCACTGAATGGAACTGGGTGGAGTACCGTCTGTCATTGAAAAACCTCTCGGATAAGCCTCTGAAAAATCCGACGATTCGCTATTTCGCGGAGAATCCCAAGATTCAGTTCTGCAGAAAGAATCCCAAGGATGCAAGCTGCTCTGGAGCGCAGTTCGGCGATTACGAGATTGACTCAACGTTGAGGGCGGAGGTGGATTATTTTTCCACTGTCAAGTCCGTGAAGCCGACTTTCCAATACGGCTCCCAGTATACGGTAATCGAGCTCAAGTTTTCGGGAAGCATTCCTGCGCAGAAAAAATCTTCTGTCAATTTCCGAATCATGAAAAAGAACTACCCTGCGTGGGACTGCACGCATGACTATTCCTTCCAGAAAAACGCTGCAGTTCAGGAAAAGAACTACATGATGGCTGTCTACGATGCGGATGGCAATCTCCTGTGGGGTAATGACCCCGTTGCACTTGAGCATGATACCACGAATGTCTATTGGAACGACCGTTCTGGAACGACTGTCGTATCGCAATATAATGGATCGGATTCGGCAAAGACCCTTGATGGCCGTTTCTGGATGCTTGAAGGTAATTCTCTTACCTATGAAGAAAGGAAGGCTCTGGACAGCGTTGGGGTCCGTATTCTTGAATCGACCCGCTATGAGAATAAGGACTTGCATTTGCTGAAAGCTGTTAAGGCGGTTACTAAAAAGACGTTGAACAATGTGATTTCCGGTTTTTACAATGCGTTCAAGGTAGATGATGCGACGCCGTTATCTCTGGCTGTATCCCCCGATGACATTTACGAAGAAAAGGAGACGTGCGATGCCGATGGCTCCTGTTCGAATGTCGTGACTGAACGTCCTGCATTTGACGTGATTGTTGAATGCTGGCCGGATATTTCTATGAAAGCGTGTAAGAACGTTGTTTTAGAATGTGGTGCCGACGAAGCTTATATTGATCGTAGAATTATATTGGCTAACGTTCGCAAGAATTTTGTGCAGTGCTTGGAAAAACATGAGGATGTGAGATTTGTTCGCATGCATAGAGATGCCCCTCTTGCTTTGAACAAAAGCCGTGATATGATAAATATTACTAGCCTACAAAATGATTCGAAATGGCAATTGGCTCTGCGTGCGCCCGAAGTGACGACCGATTGGTTGAATGGCTTTGAGTATACGGGTGAGGGAATTATTGTTGGGGTTTATGATACGGGCATTGATTTTACTCATCCTGGATTTAAAGAAAAAGGAAAAGATGGGAAGGAAATAGAAAGAAAGGCCTCTGGCTATGATGATGGTCGGACTGTTAAAAATAAAAAAATCTATAAAACAGAGGATTATTCAGGTGATCATGGAACTCATGTAGCGGGTATTATTGGGGGAAATGGAAGTGGATCGGATTCGTACCGTTATCGTGGCGTGGCTCCGAAAGTTCGTTATCAATCGGGAAAGACGAACTTTGATTATCAGCGAGGACATGTAGTTAATCACTCTCATATAATTTATGAAGAGTATAGTGAACGAATTCCAAATAAATTTAGATCTTATTATGGACCAACTAATAGGGATATAGATTATAATATCTTCAATGATTGGAAAGATGACTCTGAAAAAGGGGATAGGGTAACAAAGACTCTTGTTGTGGTGGCTGGTAACAATGGAGATGGTGCTCAATATGGAAAAGCTGTAGGCTATCATTCTATATTGGCTGATGCAAAAAATGCTGTAGTAGTTGGCTCGTTTGAAGGCGGCGTGATGGGAGCGACTTTAAGCCAGTTTTCTAGTATGGGACCAACCTGGGATGGCCGTATTAAACCAGATGTTATGGCTCCGGGTTCTAATATAAAGTCAAGTGTTCCGTTTGAATTAGATGGAGACTATTATGGTTGGATGTCGGGGACTTCTATGGCAGTTCCTCACGTTTCTGGTGTTGTTGCATTAATGTATCAAAAGTTTGGAAGGAAAACGGGAAAATTATCAATGCGTAATTCAACATCAAAAGCGTTGCTTATTCATACTGCAATTGATATGGATGGATCTTCTAATTATATCAATAAAGACTTGTGTAGGGGAATTGCAGATGACCGCTGCCCGTATAAAACGCCTTTATCCAAAGGTCCCGATTTTGCCACTGGTTGGGGACGAGTTGATGCTGCTGCAGCTCTTGGCATGATGGATAAGTATGACGGAAAAAAATTTGCAAAATTCCGCGAAATCAATGTGTTCGCTAGGAATGAAAGCCGGTGGACGATAGATGTTAGCGAAAAGAAGGCCTTCCGAACAACCCTGGTGTGGGATGATGCTCCCGCGAATGTAAAGGATAATTACACAAATCCCAAACTTGTAAATGATCTTGATTTGTGGTTGGTGTCTCCTTCTGGCAAAATTTATTATCCATGGCGACTGGATCCGCTTTCTACGCAGAATGTGGATGATAAGGGGAATAGGAAAGGCAATACCATTCCTGAAAGATTGTGGGGCTTGGAAGAAATCTCTGTTGAAGCTGCCAGCAAGCCTGCGTATAAACATTGTTCACCCATGCAACCTACTACGCTTTTCGAAGGCTGTTTTGACCGTCTAAATAACGTCGAAGTTGTGGATGTCGATGCCGCGGATGCGGAGGTGGGAACATGGCAGGTTGTCGTGAAGGGTTATCGCATCACTTCTGGAAATGGTCCGGCAGGCCATGACCAGATTGCTTCCCTCGCAAGCGATTATGAGTTGAAGGATCCTGTCAAGAGTAAGAGTGACAACGTGCCGGCGCCCGTATTTGAATTGCAGACTCCAGAAGTTCGCTATTGGGGAGACGGCTATCTTGAACACTACGTGTACTTCGGGCCGGAAACTCAGTTTGGTGATGGAAACCATATCCTCCTTTTTGACGGCTTTGATGGCTTTATCGGTGATTTCTCGGATGAGAATCCTCTAGCAAACCGACGGATTGTTGTCAAGTCGAGTTTCCTGCAAATGGTGCCGGTTCGCAATAACGCTACAGCTCCTTGGCCGAAATACTCGATGAGCGAAGTGCATATTCCGTACGGTGTGCTGCAGGTGCTGTTCCCGCCGTATAAGAAAAAATGACGTGGGCTGAATGGCCTGTATCGCGAAACCTTTTAACAAAAAAAACAATAACAATCAAACAATGCTCCAGTTCAAGGAGGGCACAAAAATGAAAAAAATGATTATAGCAATTCTCGCCGTTGCGGCATTATCCTTTGCGGAAAAAAATGAAGTATGCGATTATCCTGACTTAAGCGCAGGATTCTGCTATAGCGATGGATTCATTTGCAATTTGTCTACGGAAATGGGCGGGGTCCGTTTTACCCTGGGAAGCAAATCGTCATGCAAGGATGCCGAATTGCTTGAAACGGACCTTGTTACTTATCATCACAAGATGAAAAATGGTGTTCCGGAGGTCGATCCGGCGACGAACCTGCTTGTTCTTGACCCGGCCAAGCGTATGACGACATTGAGACCCGTACTGGCGGAGAATCCTGCAGAGAATACCACAGCCCTTTCTGTCGCAATCAATACGGCGTATCTTATCAATGCAGCCAATGAAAAGTTTAAGGTGCGAGTTATCTATCATCAGCCTGGTCATCCGGATATAAACAGCGTCCATTTGCTGTCGGTCCAAAAGATTGCTGACAAGTAATCTGACTAAGTTGATATAAGTATGGCCGCCTTCGGGTGGCCTTTTTTTTTGTTGGAACAGATGGTAAATAAAATTTTTCTTGTTGGTAGCTTGCGAATTTGTTTGCAGATGTGTTACTTAGTTTGCATTGTGCAAATCAATAAAAATTGGAAAAGTGTTGTGTTGTAATCATATAATTTGCTTGCCAATAGATTTGTAAATCGTTTATATGCAATGAAATAGAATGTAATGCTGTCGGTGATGTGATGCTTCTGGTTATTTGTTTGCCTTTGTTATTTTATTCATATGTCAAATTGTGGTGGGCTGCATAAAAATAACGCTTGTTTGAATTAATTAATTTAAATGTATTTGATTTTGCTTACTTTGTATTTATATTCTGATACAAACAAATTACGGAATGGTATTATGAAAAAAAATAGACTGTGTTTGGCATTCCTTGCCTTCTTATTGACGGGCTATGCATGGGCGTCTACGCCATCGGTTCAATTAAAAAGCGAACGTCATCGCACCGAATGGAACTGGGTGGAGTACCGTCTGTCATTGAAAAACCTCTCGGATAAGCCTCTGAAAAATCCGACGATTCGCTACTTCGCAGAGAATCCCAAGATTCAGTTCTGCAGAAAGAATCCCAAGGATGCAAGCTGCTCTGGAGCGCAATTCGGCGATTACGAGATTGACTCGACGTTAAGGGCTGAGGTGGATTATTTTTCCACAGTCAAGTCCGTGAAGCCGACGTTCCAATACGGCTCGCAGTATACGGTAATTGAACTGAAGTTCTCGGGAAGCATTCCTGCGCAGAAAAAATCTTCTGTCAATTTCCGAATCATGAAAAAGAACTACCCTGCATGGGACTGCACGCATGACTATTCCTTCCAGAAAAACGCTGCAGTTCAGGAAAAGAACTACATGATGGCTGTCTACGATGCGGATGGCAATCTGTTGTGGGGTAATGACCCCGTTGCGCTAAAGCGTGATACGGCGAATGTCTATTGGAACGACCGTTCTGGAACGACTGTCGTTTCGCAATATAATGGATCGGATTCGGCAAAGGTCTTTGATGGCCGATTTTGGATGCTCGAACGGAATTCTCTTTCCTATGAAGAAAGGAAGGCTCTGGACAGCGTTGGGGTCCGTATTCTTGAATCGACCCGCTATGAGAATAAGGACTTGCATTTGCTGAAAGCTGTTAAGGCCGTCACTAAAAAGACGTTGAACAAGGTGATTTCCGGTTTTTATAACGCGTTCAAGGTAGATGATGCGACGCCGTTATCTCTGGCTGTATCACCCGATGACATTTACGAAGAAAAGCAGACGTGCGATGCCAATGGCTCCTGTTCGAATGTCGTGACTGAACGTCTTGCATATGACATGGTTGTTGAATGCTGGCCAGATATTTCTATGGATGCGTGTAAGGACGTTGTTTTGGGTTGTGGCGCCGACGAAGCTTATATTGATCGTAGAATTATATTGGCTAACGTTCGCAAGAATTTTGTGCAGTGTTTGGAAAAACATGAAGATGTAAGATATGTTCACATGCATAGAGAGTTCCCTCTCACTTTGGATGAAAGCCGTGATATGATAAATATTACTAGCCTACAAAATGATTCGAAATGGCAATTGGCTCTGCGTGCGCCCGAAGTGACGACCGATTGGTTGAATGGCTTTGAGTATACGGGTGAGGGAATTATTGTTGGGGTTTATGATACGGGTATAGATTTTACGCATCCTGGATTTAAGGAAAAAGGAAAAGATGGGAAGGATATAGAAAGAAAGGCTGCTGGTTACGATGACGATAGAACTGTTGAAAATGGAAAAATCTTTAAAACAGAGGATTATTCAGGTGATCATGGAACTCATGTGGCGGGTATTATTGGGGGAAATGGAAGTGGATCGGATTCGTACCGTTATCGTGGCATAGCTCCGAAAGTTCGTTATCAATCAGGAGGGTCTGTCTTTGATTATCAGCGAGGACATGTAGTTAATCACTCTCATACAGTTAAAGAGGCTGATGGATATCATTATTATGGTTCAAAGAATAGGAATGTAGATTTTAATATATTCAATGATTGGAAAGATAAATCTGAAAAAGGGGACAAGGTAACTAAGACCGTTGTTGTGGGTGCAGCCAACAATGGATATAGTGCACAATATGGGACTGCTGTAGGCTACCATTCCATATTGGCTGATGCAAAAAATCCTATAACAGTTGGTGCACTTGATGGCGACGTGGCGAGTATGACATTAAGACGATCTTCTAGTATGGGGCCTACCTGGGATGGCCGTATTAAACCAGATGTTATGGCTCCGGGTTCTAATATAAAGTCAAGTGTTCCGTTTGAATTAGATGGAGACTATTATGGTTGGATGTCGGGGACTTCTATGGCTGCGCCTCATGTTTCTGGTGTTGTCGCGCTGATGTATCAAAAGTTTGGAAAGAAAACGGGAAAATTATCAATGCGTAATTCGACATCAAAAGCGTTGCTTATTCATACTGCAATTGATATGGATGGATCTTCTAATTATATCAATAAAGACTTGTGTAGGGGAATTGCAGATGACCGCTGCCCGTATAAAACGCCTTTATCCAAAGGTCCCGATTTTGCCACTGGTTGGGGGCGAATTGATGCCGCTGCAGCTCTTGGCATGATGGATGTGTATGATGGGGAGAAATTTGCAAAATTCCGCGAAATCAATGTGTTTGCAGGGTATGAAAGCCGATGGACGATAGATGTTAGCGAAAAGAAGTCCTTCAGGACAACCTTGGTGTGGGATGATGCGCCCGGAAATGAAATGGATGTTTATACAAATTCTAAACTTGTAAATGATCTTGATTTGTGGTTGGTTTCTCCTTCGGGCAAGATTTATTATCCATGGAGATTGGATTCGCTTTCTACGCAAAATGTAGATGATAAGGGAAATAAAAAAGGGAACGCAATTTCTGAAAGATTGTGGGGATTGGAAGAAATCTCTGAAGAAGCTGCTAGCAAGGCTGCTTATAAGCATTGCGTACCCATGCTGCCTACAATGCTTTTCGAGAGCTGCTTTGACCGTCTAAATAACGTCGAAGTTGTGGATGTCGATGCCGCGGATGCGGAGGTGGGAAGATGGCAGGTTGTTGTGAAGGGCTATCGTATCACTTCGGGAAATAACCCGCCTGGCCTTGTTCAGATAGCCTCCCTTGCATGCGATTACGAGTTGAAAGATCGTGCCAAGAGTGGCGATACGCCGCCGCCTGTATTTGAATTGCAGACTCCAGAAGTTCGCTATTGGGGAGACGGCTATCTTGAACACTACGTGTACTTCGGGCCGGAAACTCAGTTTGGTGATGGAAACCATATCCTCCTTTTTGACGGCTTTGATGGCTTTATCGGTGATTTCTCGGATGAGAATCCTCTAGCAAACCGACGGATTGTTGTCAAGTCGAGTTTCCTGCAAATGGTGCCGGTTCGCAATAACGCTACAGCTCCTTGGCCGAAATACTCGATGAGCGAAGTGCATATTCCGTACGGTGTGCTGCAGGTGCTGTTCCCGCCGTACAAGAAAAAATGACGTGGGCTGAATGGCCTGTATCGCAAAACCTTTTAACAAAAAAACAATAACAATCTAACAATGCTCCAGTTCAAGGAGGGCACAAAAATGAAAAAAATGATTATAGCAATTCTCGCCGTTGCGGCATTATCCTTTGCGGAAAAAAACGAAGTGTGCGATAATCCTGACTTAAGCGCAGGTTTCTGCTATAGCGATGGATACATTTGCAATTTGTCTACGGAAATGGGTGGGGTCCGTTTTACTCTGGGCAAAAATTCGTCATGCAAGGAAGCTGAATTGCTTCAAACGGACCTTGTTACTTATCATCACAAGATGAAAAATGGTGTTCCGGAGGTCGATCCTGCGACGAACCTGCTTGTTCTTGATCCGGCCAAGCCTATGACGACCTTGAGGCCTGTGCTGGCGGAGAATCCTGCAGAGAATACCACGGCCCTTTCTGTCGCAATCAATACGGCGAATCTTATCAATGCTGCCAATGAAAAGTTTAAGGTGCGAGTTATCTATCATCAGCCTGGTCATCCGGATATAAACAGCGTCCATTTGCTGTCGGTTCAAAAAATTGCTGACAAGTAATCTAACTAAGTTGATATAAAAATGGCTGCCTTCGGGTGGCCTTTCTTATCACATGTTTTTGCATGTTCGCCAACAAGAGAACTTTTGGCGAACATTTTTTTTGCTACGAAAAGGATATTTGGGTATTGTAAACCTTTTTTTAGAGTAGATTTAGTTTGTTGGGTAAAAATAGGAGGAGCCCATGTCCATAAAGAATGGATTGTTTGCGCTGTTATTCAGCGCAATGGCAGTTTTTGCTGCCGAACAGGAACAGCCGACGCCATATGACTTAATTCGCCCGGTGTGGCCGCTTTCGTGGGACAGCACCGTATTCGCAAACCAATTCGTGGCCGGCCCCAAGCGCAAATCCTTGCCGGACATAAACACTCCGGCGGCGTATGCTCCCAACGAGATTATCCCGGATTCCCTGAACCAGGCGTTCATCGATGCCATGCTGGTGGATATTTCGCCCATCCGCGTCAACCAGGCCGGCTACCGCCCGCAAGATGTCAGCAAGCCTGTCTATTACGTCGGTTCCGCGACGAGTTTCCAGGTGGTCAATGCGGCTGGCGATGTTGTGGGGCAGGGAACTTTTTCGGAGACGCTTTCCAACAGTGTTTCGTCGTCCCTGACTATCAGGGCTTCGAATAACGCCCAAATAACGACGGGCGGCGACACCCGCTATACGGTTTCCGGTACTGGCCCTTCGGGGGCTCTCAAGAAGGGCCTGCTCCCCGATGGTCTACCAGAAAATGAACGCCTCCGTATCAAGGTGGGGGACGAGTATTCGTCTACGTTTATCATCAGCGACAGGGTGTATTCCATGCTGCGCGATGCCGTGCTCAAGTTCTATGGCGTGAACCGCAGTGGCAATTCCGAATCGTGGTTCCATGAGCCGAGCCACTTGAAAGACGGCTCGCTTGCCAACGTGGATATGACGGGCGGTTGGTACGATTGTGGCGACCACCTTAAGGAAAGCCAGACGATTGCCTATAGTTTTGTCCAGCTTGCGCTTATGGATGCCGTTTATGCGGAACGTGACCAGGACAACTACGCGTTTAACCAGGGCGAAACGGAGAATACCGACGGTGTGCCGGATATTCTCAGGGAAGCGAGGTTTGGTGCCGAATATGTGTTGAAGGCTTACGACGCTGCAAATGGTGTAATTTCTGCGATGCCGGTCTCTGTTGGTCGTATCGGCGCGGATCATGGATGGTGGGGGCCTCCCCAGGCTCAGGACGGAACTCTCGAAGATAGGGGCGGGCCTACGAGTAGAATTCTGAGAAGTGATGATCATCCTGATTCAAAAGCGGAACTCGCGAGTTCTGCCGGAGGCAACTTTGCTGCGGGTTTGGCCATATTGGCCAAGCGGTATTCCGATACGGCATCCTTGCTTGTTCCGGATACCGCATTTGCGCAGAAGTGCCTGAAGGTGGCGAGGGAACTTTATGAATACGGCAAGTCAAAGAAGGGTAACGCAAGTACGATGGCTTATAGCGGCGCGACCAAGTTCTATGATGAAATGGGCTTGGCCGCAATAGCTCTTTTCTATGCGACTGGCGAGAAGAAGTACCTGAACGATGCCGTGGAGGAATCTTCCATGGCGAGTGGGCAGACGAAGAAGGACTTTGCCAATGCCGACAAGAAGGGCGCCGGTATGTTCAATGGCGGATGGTTCGCTTATGAAGAGGCTTCTTTCCTTAAAGGGACTGCGGCATCCGACTGGGCGAGCCTTTTCACGAGCGCTCTTTATGCCTTCTATAAATTGATTCTGGAAACCCGCGAAAAGGCTGAATCCTATGGCCTTTCGGACGAACAGAGAATGATTTACGTCGAGGATGTCGCCTTTACTATGGCGGCAAATCTTGGTGCTGTCATGTCGGGCGGATCGCAAAAAATTATGCTTCCTTCGGGGCAAGCCAGTTGGGGCGGGGCCACGGTGACTTTCGATCCGGTTTGGGGATTGACAAATTCCGTGAACCCTGAACAGTGGTGGACAAAATACGAAGCCTCCAACATCTTTGAACTGTTGGCGTATTACGACGTGACGAAGGATTTGGAAAATGTCATCATGCCTCAGACCGGGACCATCCAGAGCTGGAAATCGGAAGAAATTCTGAATCTCGCGGTTCAGCACATGAATTACTTCCTTGGCATGAACCCGTGGGATGTTTCCCTTGTTTATGGCGTGGGTGACAAGAACCATTCGCATCCGCATCATCGCGGTTCCAATCCGGAAGGAAAGAATGTCGCCGGATTTACGGACACGTACAAGTACCGCCCGCCGGTGGGTGGCTTGGGTCCGGGAAAGCATGGGACGGGAATGGATGACTTGTCTGTCCACTTCGATGACTACCACCTGACGGAAAATACCTGCATCGACGCCGTTTCTAACTTTTTGCCGGCTACGGTCATTCTGTCTAAGTCGGAAGACCTGAATCGTGCTCCGTCGATGAAGGTGGAAATCCGTCACGTGAGTATGGATTCGGCGATTGTCGTCGTGAAACTCGACCTGAACGGATACGCCTATATTGCGCTTGATACTGCGGACAATGTTGCCCAACCTACGATTGTTCCTTCCGAGATTCCGTCTAACAATCACCAGATTGTCTTGCACGACCTGCAACCGGGCACTACGTATTATTTTTACGCGACTTCGGTGAACCCGAGAAGCGGGAATTCCTCGAAGAAATGGCTTGTGGATAGCTTGCAGACGCCGTTCAGCTTCACGACGCTCAATATGGTCGAGAGTGCGGACATCCAGAATGTTACGGTTTGCAACCTGAGCGCGGATAGTGCCGAAATCATGTGGTACACCCCGAACGGCGAATACGAATCCAGGGTGTACTGGGATACGGTTCCGCATACGAACCTGAACGAGTTTGCCCATAATACCGGAGCGCTCAATGCGGATGTTTCCGGCGTGCCGACCAGGTTCCATTACGTGAAAATTGGAGGCCTCAAGGAAAAGACCACGTACTATTACGCGGTAGAGAGCAACGGCGTTTACACGACTGCTGATTCTGCCGGCAATATCTTGAAGTTTACGACACCCGTGACGCAGTACGCCTTTGCGGTTCGCATGTCCCAGTACGTGTGGGCCCCGATGCCCGCGCTGGAAATCAATGTCATCAATAACGAGGAGCGTCCGTTTGACAGCCTGACTATTCGCCTCTATATGCGCGGTACCGAGGATATCTATTACGATGTTGGAATCCGGCGCGATATTTGCCAGGCCTACAATGAAGCCGCTTTTAATTTGCCCTGCTCTCCCGAAACCCAGGCTGAATTGGACGGGCTTTTCCGTCTGACTTTCCCGAAGAAGATTGAGGACACCTACGACCCGACGGACGGTACGTGGCAATGGTATTTCCCGATTCCGCTTGGCTCGACCGTTATCAAGTCTTCAAGCCGCATGAGAATCGACGTGGTATTCGACAGGCGCAGCGAATGGGAACCGCATCTGGACCTGATGAACGATACGCCCAAGAAGCGGTTCTACTGTAACGACAACGGAACCTGGGAATCTCAGGCGGGCGACCATCTGCCGCAGAATCCGGGTGACTGGAGCTGGATGCCACACAGCAAGGCCAACGGTGACTATGCCGATTTCGAAGGTGTTCCGTGCTTGCCCAAGAATTTTGGCGACGATGATCTTGCTCCTATAAATCCCTACGTTTCCGTTTACCGCAAGGACGAATTCGTGTGGGGGTATAGCCCGTCTAAATCGGAGATGGCTACCAAGAAGGCCGACTACAAGATTGATGTCGCCTTTGACGCCCCGTTCAACCTTTCGGACGGCAGTTATGTGGAATTGGATCAGGCCAAAAAGACTGTTTACGTGAAGGGCCATGCCCATATAAGCGAGAACGGCTACATTACTCAAATCTGGGTAAACGGCGAAAGGCTCGGCACGGAATATTACTTCTTGGATAACGAGAGCTACCTTTCGTACAATGGCGATATTGTCGCGCATTACAACCTGGCGACCGACCTTTGGGACTTGAATATTCCTGTGCGCATGAACGTGGGCAGCAACAAGGTTGACATTACCGTGTTTGCGGGCCCGGACCCCGAGTGTGCGGAATGCAGGGAGAATGGCGGCTGCGCCTTTGTGAACCGCAATTACTACGTGCGCTTCAACCGCCCGAATATGACCGAAGGCGTGCTCACGGTGAAAGATGCGAACGGCGGGCCTGTCGGTACCAACGGCCTCGTAGATCCTGAATCCAGGCAGACGTTCTATGTGCACTTGAACGACAAGGACAAGGCGAATACCTCGAGTACGATTACGGTCAACGTGATAAACGCCAAGAAGCAGGATACGTTGAAGGTCGTGATGGAATCTGTTGGCGATGGGCTGTTCCGTAGCAAGAACCTGATTACGGCGGTACCTGTGGGCAAGGGCAGTCACGGTGCGAACGAAATCGCGTTCTTTGCCGGCGATACCATCTACGTGGAGTACCAGGATCCGGACGATGACGAGGACTATAGCCGGATTACGGCGTTCTTCGCCGAGTCCAATTACCCGACGCCGCAGAAGGTGCTCGCCATGGATTCGGATTGCGACAACAAGGCCGACAAGCTGGTAGTCTATTTTAGCAACGTGCTCGACGAGACGTATTCGTTCACGAAGATGAAGATTATTATGGACGGCATGGCGGATACCGCAACGATTGACGTGCCGCAGCCCGTGACGGGACTTTCCGAGGTAACTATCCCGCTGGAGGCCAGCCTAGGTGTTGCAACGACGGCCGCCCCGGGCGGCGATGCCGTGGTAATCCTTACGAACAACGGCGTGACCACCGAGGAAAAGGTCAAGATTTCCGACGGGATTGCCCCGCAGCTGCTGAGCGTGACCATCCTTGAGAATCCCGGCCACGAGTCGGAACAGGACACGGTGATGATTGCCTTTACCGAGCCGGTGGAGCTGCAGTCCCTCACGACATGGCCGCTCGAAATCGCGGGGGCCCCTGCCGGGGCTTCGCTGAACGTGGTGGGCAAGGCGACCACGACCACGGATGGCAAGAGCTGGCTGTTCGTAATCACGGGTAACGATAACGGTGCGTATATTCCCGTGGGCGGCAAGGCTACGGTCAAGTCCGGGTTCATGATTGTGGACAACGGCATGAATATGGTCGACGCTGCGTCCGCCTGTACGGAGGTGGCTGTTGTGGAGACTCCCAAGCCGGTCGCCGTGAAGCTTGCCGAAATGCGTGACTTTGAGGGGGATGGCGTTGCTGACGAGATCTACATGCTGTTCGAAAAACGCCTGCGTCCCAGGGACATGCTCGACAGTTTTGTTGTGGACTGGGGCATGAATTCTACCGTCAAGAGTTTTGTCACGAAGGCGGATACGAGTTCGGGGACGATTGTTCCGAAGGGCAATTTCTGGTCTATCAAGGATTCGCTCTCCGCGCCTTACGAGAAATGGCTCGATGCGAACACGAAGATTACCGCCGTCGATACGTTCAGTATCGTGACTATTTCGCTTGGAGCGTCGAACGGCTTTGCCGAGGGGCTCACTAGCGGAGCCTACGACGGCTACGGCCATGTCACGCCGAGACTTGGGCCCGAAGGCGGATTCTTCGACAAGTTCTACTTTGTCGTGGACAGGTGCCCGCCGGTACTGATGGGCGGAAAGGCCGACACTTCGGGCGTATTCACGAGCCTTACCGTGACGGCGTCCGAACCGCTTGAACTTTTGGACAATGAACAGCTCGAGTACGTGGAACGCATGCGTGGCGGGTCGTCGGGGATATTCCTGCGCAGCGCGGCCTCGGTCAAGCAGGGCGGCGTTAAGCAGGTGTATACGTACAATTCCGAGAACGACGATGCCATCCAGGCCGGAGATTCCATCCGCTTGCCGATTCATGCGAGCCGCTACAAGGATGCTGCGGGCAACCTCCCGGCATCGCGGAACCCGTGGAGGCTTGTCACCGGTGCGGTGGGCAAGACGAAGTTCGTGGTCACTATGGACAAGAGCGTTACCAAGGCTTCCGGGGATGTTTCGGGCTACGGGATGTTCCAGCCGGGTTCCGGCGAATACTTCCGCATCAGCGCGGTCAAGGATGGCCGTGAACAGCTGGCGAGCCTTGTGAACAACGCGATTGTCCTTGACGGCATGAACGTCGATTCGCTGAGTTACAGGCATTCCGGCCCCGTATTCAAGATAGACATCACCTTGCCTACGGTGCTGATGACGGATACGGCGAACGGCGAGCTTGCGAACAAGTATTCCGTGGAGGTGAACTTCAGTGTCGACGTATTCGACAACTTGGGACAGTTCATCAATACGCAGGAGATTAACATTGATGCCGCGACCGTCAGGGAAATCATTTCACCGGACGGCATTGTCCACCTGAACCTGGAATGGCTCGCCCACGATGGCGAGGCGCCCGAGTCCAAGGCGGGCAAGAAGATTGCGACGGGTGCCTATATCTCCAAGTTCAAGTTCAAGGCCCGCGAGACGAATGTGAAAACGCAGGAAACCACGTCGACGTCGGACGATACGACAAAGACGTTCGGCTTCAAGCGGGCCAAGCGAAAATAAAACCTGATAATTCGGTCATGAAACAAGCCTGCCCCCAAAAGGGGCAGGCTTTTTACAATTCTTTTGTTGCCGGATTAGTACGGTACGTAGCAGTAGACGTTCATCGAGGCCTGCACCGTAATCTTGGTGCCGGCTGCGGATCCGTCGGTACACTTCTTGGGGGTCACGTTCAGGGAATAGCCGATTTCGAACTCTTCGCCGTCGACAATCAGCTTCACGCCGTCGGCGCCACCGCCACAGACCATCATGCAGTTGACCGCGTTAGACGGGTACTGGGCGACAATGGTCTGATTGCTCGGGAATACCTTTGTAGAGTCCACGTTGGTATAGGCAATCACGACGTCCACCTGGTTGGGGTCCGTGATGCTGACTCTTTCGCATGCGAAGGTCTCGGTAGTCTTGTCTTCGTTTGTGACGGCCACGGTGACTTCGAGGTTCTTCTTGTGCATGGCGCTTGTCGCCGTTGCCGAGGCGGTAGCTCCGGTGCCGTTGACTTCGGCGCCTTCGGTGGTGGAAGACCAGGCGTAGCCGGTAATGGGGGATTCGGAGGTGGCTTCTACAGTCCAGGTGATGACATCGCCGGCGTTAGCGGTTGCTGTGCTCGCCTTGCACGACGAGATGACGATCGGGTCGCCCTGTACCTGCAGGGGCGTGCAGTCCACGACGTTGCCGTCAACCGACAGCTGGGCAGTCACGGTCCCGGATTCGTTGTAGATGACGTTGACGGAGTTGAGGCCGTTGCCCTGGAGGGTCTTGCCGTCACTGAATGTCCATACGTAGGGGGCGAGAATTTGGTCGAACACGTCGCCCTGCGAACGGAGGAATTCCCATGTCGCCATGCTGTCGCGCGCGACTACCGGTGTTTTGGGCTGGCAGGAGCCGTTGACGGTCATGGTCGGGGTGTTCAGGACTTCGTCGGAGCTGACAGTCGCGCTCTTTTTCGAGGAAGAAGACGGTACGGTCTGCTGCGAGTTGGAACTTTTTTTGGTAGCGGTAGAAGACGACGAGGTTGTATTGCCGGCACTGTTTGTTGCGGGGGAGCTGGTGCCCGAGCCGTTGCCCTGGCTGAGGTTGCCCTGTTGGCCACTCTGGTTGCCCGAACCGTTATCGGAAGATTCTATGCCCGGGTTGTCGTTGCCGTTGGAATTGTTCTCGGAAAAGGCTGGCGTGTCGTCGGGAGAGGATGCGGAATCGGAACCGCATCCTGTCAGCGGTAAGGATACGCAGGAAAGACCCCAAAAAAGGGATATTGTAAGTTTTCTAAGAGCTTTCATGCCATTGAATATATAAAAAAAGTCGCTTTTAGTCTCTAATCTTTTACCTGCGCGAAATAAAACAGAAAAAAAAGACTATTTTCACTATGGGAAAGGGATATGTTTAGATTAAGGAGGCTCCATGCCCTTTTTTGTTGTACCCTTTTTATTTTTTGCGACGTTCGCGCTGGCCGTCGAGCAGGAACAGCCAACGCCTTATGACCTTATCCGCCCAGTGTACCCGATGGTGTGGGACACGATTGCGACCGATGAAGGCGGTACGGTAGAGAGCTTCAGCAGTTTCTTGCCTAACCCCAGGAAGAGGAACCCGGTTCCGAAGGTCGGATCTATTCCGCAGTCCTTCGAACCCAACGCGTTTATTCCGGATACGCTGAACCAGGCGTACCACGATGCCTTGGACATGCGCATCAGCCGCATAAGGATTAACCAGGCGGGCTACCTCCTGGACGACCCGGAAAAGCAGTTCTACTATGTGTCCGGCGGTTCCTGCGCCGAGACGTTCTCCGTTGTCGACCTTGACGGTAACGAGATTGCCGGTGGCGGTACGTTCACTTCTACGGGCCAGAAAACCCAGTCTTCGCTGACGATTACGGCGGCCACGGATGCCGCCACCAATAACAAGAACCGTTACACCGTCGGCAAGAACGGCCCCTCGGGCACGGTTTGTGTCGGTTACCTTTCTCAGCTCGCCGGGCTTCCCACGGACCAGCGCATGCGCGTCAAGGTCGGCAAGCAGTATTCTTCCACCTTCATCATCAGCAACCGCGTGTATTCCATGGTTCGCGACGCCGTTATCAAGTTCTACGGCATCAACCGTAGCGGTAATTCCGAATCTTGGTTCCACGCCCCTAGCCATACGAAGGATGGTGCGGGCCCCGTCGTAGACAATATCGGCAGTGGCAGTGTTGCTGGCATTACCGTGAAGGAAGGTGAACTGCAGGGCGGCTGGTACGACTGCGGTGACCACCTGAAGGAATCCTATACCCAGGCGTACGCGTTCATGGTGCTTGCCGTGATGGCGGCGAGCAACCCGAGCCGTGACGATGACAATTATGCTTATAACCATGCGCAGACGGTGAATACCGACGGTGTTCCCGATATCCTCCGCGAAGCTAAGCACGGTGCCGACTACTTCTTGCGCTCGTTCAGGGTAGCGAAGGGCGTTGTCGACAACATGGCTGTATCGATTGGAAACTTCGGTGCCGACCACGGATGGTGGGGCAGGCCCGAGAACCAAGACGCACTTCCGCCAACATTGACTGGTCGTGGCGGTCCGCACGAGAGAGATGTCCGCGTGGGCGAACTCGGTGCGAACGTCTCGGCCGAGATTGCTGCCGGCCTTTCCATTTTGGGTAGGGATTATGCGACGTACGACAAGGCTTTTGCCGACTCCTGTAAGATGGCTGCAAAGGCCTTGTACGATTTTGCCAAGGCGTTAGCCCTGGGAAGGTCTAACAACACGCACAACAAGATTCCCGGCGCCTGGGGTACTCCGGCCTATAACGGCGGTAACTCATTCTACGACGACCTTAGTGTTGCGGCTATCGCCATGCATTACGGCACCTATCCCGATTCCGGCATGAAGTACCTGGACGACGCCGTCGAGGATGCCGTGCTCGGTGCGGGGAAGGTGAGCGAGGGCGTGTTCCGCGGAGGCTGGTTCGCTAGCAGCCGCGACAACCGCAAGGAAAACAATACCGACTGGGCCAGCGTGCAGACGTATGCGCTCTACGGCTTCTACAAGATGCTTTTGAAGGACGACAGTACGGCCGCCGCTTTTGGCATTGGCAAGGAAGATCGTTTGTGGTACGCCGAGAACGTGGCCTACACGATGGCGTCTAACGTTGCCGCGCGATCCGAGACGGGTGGCAACTCCGTGACCATTCCCAGCTGGAGCGACGGTACAAGAAACGTTACCGCGAGCCCGCTGTGGTACCAGATGCAGACGCAGTCCACCTGGATTTACAACCGCTACCAGGCAGGTAACATCTTCGACGTGTTCGCCTATGCCGACGTGACCAAGGACCTCGAGGGTGTAAAGCTCCCGCAAAAGGGCCAGCAGTTCTGGAATTCAGAGAAGATGAAGCAGTTGGGTATCAACCAGCTGAACTACATGCTCGGCGTTAACCCGTGGGATTTGTCGTTCTTGATGGGTGTCGGTGACAAGAACCACCACCACCCGCACCACAGAGCTTCTAACCCCGAGGGCAAGAACATGCCCGGTGCCGGTTACAAGTACAAGCCGCCTGTAGGTGCCGTTTTCGGTGCGGTCAACCCGAATACGGAACCCAACTGGAACCCCGGTGGCGATGGTGCAAACGCGACTGGTTTGATATTCAATCCTGATGGAGCCAGAAGCTGGGAAAACTACTTCCAAGCTGAAACATGTATTGATGGAACGGCCATGTTCCTTGCCGCGTCTGCCGTGGCCGTGAAGGAAGAAGACCTCAACCGCGCCCCGTCGCAGATAAACGTTGAAATCCGTTACGTGGGTTACGATTCCGCCATCGTCAAGATTTCGCAGGATGTCCGTGGCCCCGCGATGATTCTTTACAGTACGAACGAGACTGGCCCGTTCAATGTTGTGGTCAAGGATTCCCTCCCCGCGGTGGAACACGAAATCCACATGAAGGAACTCAAGAACGGTACCACGTACTTCTTCAAGGTCGTGGCAATCAATGCTAGGAGCGAAGCCTACACTACGCGGTGGCTCGTGGATAGCACGTCGACGCCCTATTCGTTTACCACCTTGCTTAGCCCGCCGGGCGATGCCGATATCCAGAACGTGAAGGTATGTAACCTTACAAGCGATTCTGCGGAAATCATGTGGTATACGCCCAATGGCCAGTACGAATCCAAGGTGTACTGGGATACGGTGCTCACGAGCAAGGACCAGATGACGTGCCCGACGACTCCGAACGGCAACTGCGATATCGTGGGGAATGCCGACGTGTCCGGAATACCGACAAGTTTCCACTATGTGAAGATTGGAAAGCTCAAGGAAAAGAAGACCTACTACTACTGCGTTGAGAGCAATGGAATCTCGAGGTGCGTAGACGACAACGGAGCTCCGCTCAAGTTCACGACTCCCGTGACTGCGTACGACTTTAGCGTTCTTGCCTACCAGTATGAATTTACGGGTATGGACTTCTTGAACGTGAACATTATCAATAATGAGGACCGCGCCTTTGATAGCCTCACCTTGCGCCTGTATGTTACGGCTAGGCCCGAGGACATCAACCCGGTTCCGGGCGAGAACAACCAGCCCGGATCCTGCCCGCTTTTGATTGACGAGGATATTTGCCAGGCTTACGACGAAGCTGGCTTCAACAAGCCGTGTGTCGATGCCCAGGGCAATAGCGCCGACGAAATGATACGCTATAACCTGCGCCATTCCGTCCCGGTCCGCCTGGACGATACTTACGATGCTGCAACGGGTACTTACGGATGGTATTTCCCGATTCCGCTTGGCGGAACGCAAATCAAGTCTTCTTCGCGTATGCGTATCGACTTCGGTTTCTCTTCGGGCCTTTACCAGAACGGCGGTTGCGAGACTCTACGTACGGCGGCGAAAAAGCGCATGACCGCCACCAGCGGCGACTGGAGCTGGGCATCGCACGAACGTGCGGTGGACGGAGCCGATTATGAGGGCATGCCGATTCTCGACAAGGACTTCGGTGATGGCGACTACGCTCCGGTCAACCCCTACATCGTGATTTACCGCAAGGACGAGTTCATATCCGGTTTCAGCCCGTCTTACCAGGAAATGACGACGAAGAGGGCCCATTACGAAATTACCGTGACGTTCGACAAGCCGTTCGACGTCGCGAACGGTTCGTACATCCAGCTTGACTCTTCTACGAGTACCATGCACCTCAGGGGTAACGCATTCATTACGGAAAGCGGCCATGTCAATTCCATCTGGGTGAACGGCGTGGCGCTTAGCCCCGAACAGCTCGAGACTGCAGCCGTGTACGATGTTTCCTCTGGCCTGTACATGCTGGATATCCCCGTCAAGATGTCCATCGGTACAAACAAGGTCGACGTCACCGTGTTCGCCGGGCCGGATCCCAAGTGCTCCGAATGCCAGGAGAACGGCGGCTGCGCCTTCGTGAACCGCACCTACTACGTGCAGTTCAGCAAGGGCGACCGTACGCTCGGCCAGATCCAGCTTGTCCGCGAAGACGGCTCGTCTGTCTCGAGCCCTGTGACGGACAATCCGATGAAGTTCAAGATTGTGGTGAGCGACAAGGATAACCGCGCTCACGGAACGGTCTCTGTCATGCTCAAGAATTCCCGCACCAAGGATTCCGTCTCGGTGACCCTGAAGCGCACGGATGAAGTGCTGGGCTACTTCGAGAGCGACTGGCTGAGCGCAATTGCAAGTGCAAGTACCACCTTGCCGAACGTGTCTCTGCTGGGTGGCGACACTATTACCGTGATATACATTGATGCCGAGGACGAAGAGGATTCGACATCGCAGTACTTCTATGCCAAGCCGACGACCCCGTCGCCGCAGACCGTGCTTTTGCTCGATGCAAACTGCAATTCCAAGGCCGACCAGATGTCCATTAAGTTTACGGGCAGCGAGTTCGACGGGAACAAGGTCAAGCTTGACAGCGTGCTGGTTGTCATGGATTCTACGACGGGTGGCGAGGCGAGCTTTATCGTGAAGCCGACTGGTGTAATCACGGGCTCCGAGGCTATGCTTGTGCTAGACGAGAGTGTTGTTCCCGAGACTACCGCTCCGAGTGGCAAGGTGACAATATTCATGAGCGAGAGCGGTGTCGTGAAGACTGCCGAAAAGCAGATAAGCGACGGCATTGCGCCCAAGCTCACGTCGGTGGCTATCCTCGAGAATGAGAACCATGCGAATGTCCAGGATACGCTCAAGTTGGTGTTCTCCGAACCGGTGGATCTTTCTTCCAAGACGGTGTGGCCGTTGCGTATAGTCGATAACGGTGCCGAAATTGACCAGTCCAGCATCCAAGTGATTAACGCTTCGTCTGCAGACAATGGCAAGAGCTGGCAGTACGTGATTGAAGGTAACGATGGCAATATCGTCAAGCCGGGATTCAAGGCCGAGATTGTCGCCGGGTTCGATGTGAAGGACATGGCCGCGAACCTCCTCTCCGATTGTAACGGCCCTGTGACGATTATTGAATCCGTAAGGCCGGTGCCCGTCAAGTACGCCTATATTGGCGACGACGAGGGCGATGGCCAGCCGGACATGATCTACATCGAATTCATGAGGACGCTCCGCACGAAGGATATCTTCGATACCATCGACGTCTACTGGGGTGATCCGGAAATCTACAAGGCCTTCGCGATGCCTGCATCGGGATGGCAGATGGATACCGTCCCTGGCGATACGACCACGAAAATCAAGACTCAGCTCAATCCGGCCAAGGATAGGGTTATCACGAGGACATCCGAGACTTGCGGTACGAAGGACGTGATGGATACTTCCTGGATTACTACCGATTCGCTCGATGCCGACGGCAATCCGGTCAAGGTAATCGGTTCTATCTCGCAGAGAACGGTGACCGACAGGTCCAATTGCGTTACCAAGATAGACTCTACCATAATCCCGGGGCTCGATACTCTCGGTACGGAAACGGTCGTCAATAACGTGACCGTCATCCGCATCCCGATTACGGCCGGTCTCTTCGAGAACAAGACGAGCGGCACTAAAAACGGCAACGGCACCATTCTGCCGCGCAAGGGCCCGTTGGGTGGATTCTTCGACGACAATACGGCGACACTGTTCGACAAGTGCCCGCCCATCATTTTGGAAGCGAAAATCGATACCATCGGTGTGTTCTCGAGGCTGACGGTTATAACGTCTGAACCTCTTGTGGAAGTTCCGGGTGGACTGAACCTTGTTGAACGCAAGCGCGGCTCGGAAGCCCAGGTGTACCTCGACAGCACCATCACCAAGAGAATTACTGACGCGCGTCAGTCTTATACCTACAATGCCGACATCGCCAATGCCGTTCAGCTGGGCGACTCTGTCAAGCTCGTGACTTACCAGAAGCTCGGCCGTCTCAAGGACGTTGCGGGCAACTACCCCTTGGATGGAAACCCGTGGAGGATCGTGTCGGGTGACGCCGGCAAGACCAAGTTCGAGGTCACCTTGTACAAGGGCGTTACGCGTGCGACTGGCGACGTGGGTACATACGGACAGTTCATGCCTGGCTCCGACGAGTACTTCCGCTTGAGCGTTAACAAGGCTGGCATCGAAACAATTCTCGATTTGCAGGATGGTGAACTTAAGGCCTTGAAGAGTACTGTCGGTGCGGATTACTCCAAGTCGGGCCCGGCTTTCAAGGTGGATATTACCTTGCCCACGGTGAACATCAGGGATACCATAGCGGGTGATTTCCGGTACGATGTCGATGTCAGGTTCAGCATGGACGTGTTCGACAATATGGGCCAGTTTATCAATACGCAGACTGTCAATATCGGCAGTTCCTTTGTGCGTGAACTCATTTCGGAAGACGGTGTTATGCACCTGAACCTGGAATGGCTCAACCACGATGGCGAAGCGCCCAAGTCCAAGGCCGGCAAGAAAATTGCGACGGGTGCCTACATCGCGAAGTTCAAGTTCAAGGCCTGGGAAAAGAACAGGAAGACCCAGGAATCTACGTCGACGTCGGACGATACGACGAAGACGTTCGGCTTCAAGCGCGCCAAGCAGAAGTAGCCGTATATAGGATATAGCGGAAGCCTGCCCCTCGGGGCGGGCTTTTTTTTTGTTTTCACAATCAATGCACAAGTGTTCACTTACTTCTGGGCGGACCTGGGGGCGAGGTATGATTTTTGTATGCTTTCGGGTTTAATTTGGCGGCCAGGCCTTGCCGAAGTGGTAGAAAATGGTAGATTTGTATCGTGTTGTGGTAAAATGTGTCAAACTAGTATGAACTTTACGTCTTTCATAGGTCAAGCCCAGACGGCTATCGATGGAAAGGGGAGGTCCTCCTTCCCCAGGGAGTTCCGTCGTCAGCTTCAGGCATCCGACGGGGATGAGTTCGTGGTCACGCGTGGCCCGGCTCAGACTTTGCGGCTGTTTACCTTGCCCGAGTACGAAAAGTTCATGGCGGACCTGGACTCAAGGTCCGACCGCCGTCAAGCCGACCTAGTTCGGAGAGGCCTCGCGCCCACAGTAGTGGAACTCGATGGCCAGAACCGCATTTTACTTCCCAAGATCTTGTTGGAGTATGCGGGCCTTAAGGGTGAAGTCCTTTACGTGCCTGCACGCGGTAAAACTCTTGAACTATGGAATCCGGAACGCTTCAATGCTAAGTATGGTTTGCAGACAAATGAAGATGTTGCTGCATTCGACGCTGCGTTCTACGGAGAAGGTTTGACGGAGGGTAGTGATGGCACAAGATAGCCTCGGTCAAAACCAATTACATACAAATGAACAAAATATCGGATTCTACCATAATCCGGTGATGCTTGCAGAATGTCTGGAAGCCTTGAACATCAAGACCGATGGCACGTATTCCGATTGCACGCTTGGCGGTGCCGGACACTCCTACGCGATTGCGCTTCGCCTTGACGAAAACGGAACTCTCCATGCCTTCGACCGCGACGAAGACGCCATTGCGTTTGCCAAGCGGCGCCTTGCGGGCGTTAAACCCAAGGTGATTATCCATCCGGTGCGCTTTGGCGAATTGAAGAACGAAATCGAGGCCGGCACTCTTGACGGTATCCTTTACGACCTTGGCATCAGCAGCCACCAGGTGGACGAATCTGCACGTGGCTTTACCTTTGTGGGCAACAACCCGCTCGACTTGCGCATGGACCGCCGCGAAGGTGTCTCGGCGCAGGAATGGCTCCGCACGGTGAGCGCCGACGACTTGGCTGCCGCCCTTCGCAAGAACGCGGATATGGACAGGGCCTTCAAGCTTTCTACAAGAATCGTGGAAATGGTTGCCGCGGTGTCTGCCGAAGGCCGCAGCGTTTTGCCTTCGGACATGAAGGCCGTGGTGGAATCGGTGTTCCCCGACAAGAAGCGCGAGGTGAACGGACTTTTGGCCCGCGTGTTCCAGGCGATTCGCATGGAAGTGAACGGTGAACTCAAGGAAATCGAGGACAGCCTGCGCGCTGCCGTGGACTGCCTCAAGGTGGGCGGCCGTCTGGTGGTGATGAGCTACCACTCCGTGGAAGACCGCTGCGTCAAGGAAACTGCCGCGGAATTCGAACGCGACTGCATTTGCCCGGAGCACATGCCGGTATGCACGTGCGGCGGGAATCATCGCCGACTCAAGAAGGTGAACCGTAAGCCGATACTGCCTACGGACGAAGAGATTGCGAAAAACAGCAGGGCTCGCTCTGCGAAACTGAGGGTGTACGAACGGGTATGAGCGGAATAGAGAAATTGCGCGTGCCGACAAGCAACAGGTCGATCTTGATGATCGTCCTTGTGGTGCTGTTGATTACGGTGCTGTTCTTTATGCTGCCGTTGTACCTGCAGAACCGCCTGAACCATCTTTACGAGACCCAGCACAAGCTTTCGCAGGAAGTCACCTTCTTGCAGCGCGACGCGCTTTTGCTGGAACTCAAGATAAACCAGCTTTTGTCGCTGGAAAACCTGGGCCCCTTTGCCGAACAGGCCGAACTCGACCTGAACGCGGTGCCCGTGAAAATCATGATGCAGGGAGGGCCGAATGAATAAGTTCCGCCTGGAACCCCTCGCATTCATCAAGTGGATTGTCATGAGCATCGTGGGTGTGCTGGTTCTCCAGACATTCAGCATCCAGGTGCTCAACCAGAAGACTTACCAGTCCAAGACGAAGGACATGGTCGTGCGTTCGCGTAACGTTTATGCCGAGCGCGGGCAGATTATGGACCGCAATGGCGTGGTGCTCGCCGACAACTTGCGCGATACCGCGAACAAGGTGCTCGATTACAGCCGCATATTCCTGCAGGGCAAATTGGCAAGCCAGATTGTGGGCAAGCTCGACTTTAACGGCCACGGCAACATGGGCGTGGAACGTGTGTTCGATTCCCGCCTCACGGGTGTGGAAGGGTTCCGCGTGAGCGTGCAGGACGTGCGCCACCGTGAAATCTACAGCCGTAGCGAGAACGTGGCCGAAGCCGAACCGGGCAAGAACCTGGTGCTGACGATTGACAAGAACATGCAGGAGATTGTCGAGAAGTCCCTGAAGGACGGCGTGGCCGAATTCAACGCGAAGAGCGCGAGCGCCGTGGTGGTGGACCCGTACACCGGCGAAATCCTCGCGATGGCGAGCTACCCGACGTTCGATCCGAATTCCAAGACGCAGGGAATCGGGCGCATGTCCAAGAACGAGATTGTGGCGATGGCCTACGAACCGGGTTCTACGTTCAAGGTCATTACGGCGGCAGCGGCGCTGGAGAGCAATGCGGTCGACACGAACCGGATTTTCCCGAACGAGGGCAAGTGCTGGAAATGGAATCCGAAGACGAACCCGATTTGCGATACGCACGAGTACGGCGACATGAACATGAGCGAGGCGATGGTGCAGTCGTCTAACGTGGTGTTCGCGAAGATTGCAACAGAAGTGGGCGCCCAGCGCTTTTACCAGACGGCGAGCCATTTCGGATTCGGCATGAAGACGTCTGATTCGTTCTACGGCGAAGAATCCGGTGCGCTCAAGGACCCGCATACGCTTGCCGCCAACAGTGGCAGTGACCTCAAGACGATGGGATTCGGCCATGCGGTGATGGTGACGCCTATCCAGATGGTGATGGCCTATGCCGCCATTGCGAACGGCGGAAAGCTGATGGAACCGTTGATTGTAAAGGAATGGCGTGACGCCAAGGGGAATTTGGTAGAAAAGAAGGAACCCGTGGAAGTGCGTCGCGTAGTGAGCGAGCAGACCGCGGCCAAGATCCGCTCCATGCTGAACCGCGTGGTGAACAGCGGTACGGCAAAGCGCGTGGCCTCCAAGAAGCTTACGGACGTGATGTTTGGCGGCAAGACGGGAACGGCAGAAAAGTACAACCAGGAAACCGGAAAGTATGACCGTGACCATCAGGTGGCATCGTTCATTGGCCTTGCCCCGATTGAAGATTCGCGCTACGTATGCCTGGTGCTGGTAGACGACCCGCAGGGCAAGCACGTGGGTGGCCTTACGGCCGGGCCGATTTTCCGCCGCATCATGGAAGGAATCTACTACCATCCGGCACTTTCGCCGGTGAGTTACAACCTGGCTCAGGTGAACCCGCGCAAGCTATGCGATGTGGACTTTATGGGCCTTACGGTGGATGCCGCTAAGAAGCTTGCCCACGACAAGGGATGCTCGGTAGTGTTTGACGGCGAGGGCGACCGCGTGATTTCGCAGCGCAGCGACAAGCTGGATTCGGCAGGAATCCTCTTGACGGTGGGCGAGGCCGTGGCAACGCGCATGCCGAACTTGAATGGACTTTCGCTGAAGGATGCCCTGGAAGTGATGGGCAACATTCGCATGAACGTAGAGTACGAAGGCAAGGGCCGCGTGGCTTCCCAATTCCCGAAGGCTAACGAGGCGATTCACAAGGGAATGATTTGCAAGCTGACTTTGAAGGAGCGTGGCTGATGATTTCGGAAGGCTTGATGAAGAACCTGTCGGTGATGGGACTGTGCGACGATTCGCGCAGGGTGAAACCGGGTGACCTCTTCTTCTCTATTCCGGCAGAAGGTTTTGACGAGTTCGCGAAGAATGCCGTGGCGGCTGGCGCCGTGGCGGTGGTGGGCGAGGTGCCCGCACCCGAAGGACTCGCATCTAAGTGGATCCAGGTGGCCGATGTGAAGGCGGCGCGCCTGGAAGCTGCCAAGGTGTTTTACAAGGATCCGTTTGCAAAGCTTGCCTGCCATGCGGTAACCGGTACGAACGGCAAGACGACGAGCGCGTTCTTGATGAACGCCATGCTCGAATCGGCGGGCCACAAGACGGCGCTTCTCGGTACCATCAAGAACAAGATTGGCGAAAGCTCTGTGCAGGCGACGCTTACGACGCCGGGACTTTTGGACCTGTTCGCCTTCGCGGCCAAGGCGGTGGCGGCAGGCTGTACGGATCTGGTGATGGAGGCCTCGAGCCATTCCCTGCACCAGGGCCGCGTTGCCGGAATCCGTTTTAGGAGCGGGCTCTTTAGCAACCTCACGCAGGACCATCTCGATTACCACAAGACGATGGAAAACTACTTCGAGGCTAAAAAGCTTTTGTTCACGAAGTACCTCGCCGACGACGGTGTCGCGGTAATCAATATCGACGACCCCTATGGCGAAAAGCTCTTTGACTCGCTTACCTGCAAGAAGGTCTCCGTATCGCGCCTGGGCAAGGCCAAGGCGTCGGTAAAGCCGCAGGGCGACGTGAAGAATACCGAGGACGGCCTCGAGTTTACGCTCCCGATGATTGCGGAACAGAAGTTCGAGACACCGCTTTGCGGTGATTTTAACGTGGATAACGTATTGCTGGTGCTCTCGTGGGCCCATGCGCTTGCCATCCCGGAACTTTCCATGCGTGCCGCCCTGGCGAGCGTTCGTGTTCCGGGCCGCTTCGAGAAGGTGTGGAACAAGGGCGGCAAGCACGTGATTGTGGATTACGCCCATACGCCCGACGCCCTGGAACGAGTGCTCATGACGGCCCGCAGCCTCTGCCGCGGTACCCTGAGCACGGTATTCGGCTGCGGTGGAGACCGTGACCGCACCAAGCGCCCCATCATGGGCCACATCGCCGAGACGCTTGCGGACAAGGCATGGCTTACCTCCGACAATCCGCGAACCGAAGATCCGCTCGCTATCATCGAAGACGTGCGTGCGGGAATGAAGACGAAAAAGTTTGAAGTCGTGGCGGACCGCGCCGAGGCCATCGCGAAGGCCTGCGCCGAGCTGCAGGACGGCGACTGGCTGGTAATTGCAGGCAAGGGCCACGAAGATTACCAGATCGTCGGCAAGACGAAACATCATTTTGACGACCGCGAAGAAGCGGTGAAGGCAATGGAGAAATGCTGAAACTCGATTTGACAATCCAGGAAATGCTGGAGATTCTAGAAACGGCCCCGGTGGGCGTTTCGGCCCGTACGCTACGGCGCAAGGTGAATCTCTGCATGGATTCGCGTGAAAAGGCCAAGGGCGTTGTGTTCTGGCCTATCAAGGGCGCACGCTTTGACGCCCACCAGTTTGTTAACCTCATGGAAAAGGATGGTGCATTGATGAGCATCGTTAATCAGGAAGCCGTCGAGAAGAATACCTTCAACATGTATGCCCCGGTGGATGATACCACCAAGGCATTGCTGAAACTCGCCAAGGGTTACCAGCGCCGCTTCAAGGTGAAGAAGGTCGCCATTACGGGAAGTAACGGCAAGACCACCACCAAGGAAATGACCAAGGCCGTCCTTTCGATGAAGTTCTGCACCCACGCCACGCAGGGGAACTTCAACAACCATATCGGTGTGCCGATGACGCTGTTCCAGCTCAAGCATTCCCACGAGGCCGCCGTGGTGGAAATGGGCACGAGTGGCCCCGACGAAATCCGCCCGCTTTCGCTTGCCACCGAGCCGGACGTTGCCGTGATTACGAACATCGGCGCTAGCCACCTGGAACGCCTCGGCGACTTGGACGGCGTGTTCCGCGAAAAGATTACCATCCGTGACGGCCTGCGCAAGGGCGGTACGCTCATTCTGAATGCCGACGACCCGCGCCTGTGCAAGGTGAAGTCTACGCGCAACGTGAAGGTTTTGACCTTCGGTATGAACCATGGCGTGATCCGCCCCGAGAAGCTCGTGTGGAACGACGATTCCTGCGCCGATTTTTATGTTGGCCGTACGCACTTTGTGCTGAACGTCCCCGGAACGCACAACCTGTACGACGCGCTTGCCGCCATCGCGGTGGGCAAAACGTTCGGTATCCCCATGACTGCGGCAGCCAAGGCGCTTGCCAACTACCGCGCGACGAACATGCGCATGGAATTCAAGAGGGCGAACGGCTTCAAGATTGTTTCGGACTGCTACAATGCGAATCCGTCTTCTACGAAGATGGCCCTGCAGACTATCGGTAACATGAAGACCGAAGGCAAGCGCATCGCGGTGCTGGGCGACATGCTGGAACTCGGCAAGGAAAGTGCGAATATGCATGCCCAGATTGGCGCACTTGTGCCCGAGATGAATTTTGACTTGCTCCTTACGGTGGGCAAGGATGCCCGCAACTATGTGAAGGGCGCGAAGGCCCGCGGCATGAAGGCCGTGTTCCACTTTGATTCCGTGCAGGAAATCATCGAATTCCTGAACGACACGGTGGCCGAGGGCGACGTGCTCTTGGTCAAGGGAAGCCGTGGCATGCACATGGAACAGGTCGTGGATGCACTTTTGAAGATGACCCCGGTATTCAAGGCATAATTTAGATGAACGGTTCTGTCAAGACATCTGGCGTAAACAAGCTTCTGCTGCTGTCGACACTCGTGTTGATGTGCCTGGGCTGTGTCGTTGTGTACACGGCCTCGACGACGCATGCGCTCAAGCTCGGGCTTACGCCGGAATACTACCTGAAGGCGCATTGCTGGAAGGTGGTTGTTGCCTTGGCGGCCATGTTTGTTGCGGCAAAGGTGGATTACTCCATCTGGAAGAAGGGGGCTCGCGTCATCTTTGTCGCGGGTTGCGTTTTGACGCTTGCCGCCATTGTCGCCGGTGGCGACGTGAAGGGCGCGAGCCGTTGGATTTGGGGTATCCAGCCTTCCGAAATCCTGAAGCTTGGCCTTGTCACGATGGTCGCGACCAAGCTTTCGGAGGCGGGGCTCAATATCAAGACTCTCAAGTGCAGCGTGATCCAGCCGGGCGTGCCTTTCGTGATTTCGGCAATCTTGCTTGCGCTGCAGCCGAACTTCTCGATGCTCATCCTTTTTGCTGGCATCACTATTGTGGTGCTGCTTGTGGCAGGGGCACGTCTCAAGTACTTGTTGCCCGTGATGGGCGCGAGCGCCTTTGTCGGCGTCATTATCCTCTTGATAAAGTCGCATACCTCCAAGCGTATCGCGGCGTTCCTCGACCCGACGGCGAACCAGAATTCGGCCATGCAGGGCGAACGTGCGCTTGAGGCGCTCGGGAACGGCGGTATTTTCGGTACCGGTATTGGCATGGGCATGCAAAAGCTCGGCTACTTGCCCGAGGCCCACAAGGACGTGGTGTACGCCGTGATTGGCGAAGAGATGGGCTTTGTCGGGACGTTCCTGATTCTGGTGCTCTTTGGCTGCATTTTCTACCAGGGCTTCGAAATTGCCCGCAATTCTTCGACGCGGTTCGGCAAGTACATGGCCGTGGCCCTGACGATTTCGCTTTTCTTGAACTTCCTGGTTCACGTTTGCGTGTGTACGGGCCTTTTCCCGACTACGGGGCAGCCGCTGCCGTTCCTGAGCTTTGGCGGAACGAACCTGATATTCTCCGGACTGTTTATCGGAATCCTGTTGAACATTTCAAAGTCGGGGACCGGCAAGAAAATTGTCGAACCCTATATGAACGGATGCGAGGCTTCGCCTGCGCATGCCTTTAGTGGTTTTGATTTTATGAGGGCAGAAGAATGAAAAAGTTCCTGTTTGTATGCGGTGGCACCGGTGGCCACATTTTCCCGGCAGTCGCGATTGCCGAAAGCCTCAAGAAGAAGGGGTATACGGACATCACGTTCGCAGGTCGCAAGGATTCCATGGAAGAACGCCTTGTGGCTGGCAACTGGCCCTATGAATATATCACGGCGGAACCGCTCCACCGCGGTCCGTTCCTCAAGAACCTGGCGCTTCCCTTCAAGCTCTCGAAGTCGCTGGTGCGCGCAAAGAGCGTGGTGAAGAAGGTGAACCCCGATGTGGTCGTGGCTACTGGCGGTTACGTGTCGCTCCCGATAGTGCTTGCGGCAGGCCGCCTCGGAATCCCTGTCTACCTGCAGGAACAGAATGCCGTTGCCGGTGTGGCGAACAAGTTCGGCTCCCGCTATGCGAAGACCATCTTCGTGACCTCCGAGGCCGCGGCGAAGTTCTTCCCCGCAGAAAAGTGCATGGTGTTCGGTAACCCGGTCCGCGAACTCCCGGCTGCAAACGCGCTCAAGCGTCCGGCCGAATTCCCCGAAGGCAAGAAGGCCGTGTTTATCGTGGGTGGCTCGCAGGGTGCCGCCGGCATCAACAACAAGATTGAAGAAAGCATCAAGAGGATTGCTGCCCGTGACGATGTAAGCGTGGTGTGGCAGGTGGGCGTCAAGAACGTAGAATCCATCTCTGCGCGAGTCGGTGATGTGCCGAATGTCGCTATCCGCGGGTTCCTGGACGGCATCTACGCCTATATGAACTATGCCGACCTGATTATCAGCCGTGCAGGTGCTTCTGCCTTGGCCGAGATTCTCGCCTTCGGCAAGCCCTCGATTTTGCTCCCGTTCCCGCACGCTACCGCGAACCACCAGGAACACAATGCCCGCGTGGTCGAAAAAGCCGGTGCCGCCCTGGTCGAACTGGACAGCGATCCGAACGACCTGTGGAACAAGGTGGAAAAGCTTTTGGCCGACGAATCCCGTCTGGGTGCTATGGCGTCTGCCGCGAAGGGCCTTGGAATGCCCGATGCCGCAGACCAGATTGCGCAGGCCATTTTGGAAAAGGAAATGCCTAATGCAGATTAATGATTGTAAACGTGTACGTCGCCTCCACTTCGTCGGTATCGGCGGTGCGGGAATGTCCGGCATTGCCGAGGTGCTGCACGAGAACGGTTTTGACGTGTCCGGTTCCGATATGGGCGAAAGCCCGGTTATCGATTATCTCAAGGGACTCGGTATAAAGATTTCTCCGAAACACGATGCCAAGAACGTGGAGAGTGCGGACCTGGTCGTGTATTCTTCGGCCGTGCCGCACGACAATCCTGAACTTGTCGAGGCCCGCAACCGTCGTATTCCCGTTATCCGCCGTGCAGAAATGCTTGGCGAACTGATGCGTCTCAAGTACACGCTTTCGATTTGCGGTACGCACGGCAAGACGACTACGACGTCCATTGTTGGCCAGATTTGGGAAGAAGCAGGCCTTGACCCGACCATTATCGTGGGCGGAGTCGTGAAGGGCAAGGGTAGCGGCGCCAAGGTGGGCCGCGGTGATTACCTGATTGCCGAAAGTGACGAATTTGACCGTAGCTTCCTTTCGATGATGCCGTCTTCGGCCATTGTCACCAATATCGATGCCGATCACCTGGATACCTACGAGAACATCGAGGAAATCAAGGATGCCTTCGTGCAGTTCGTGAACAAGATTCCGTTCTACGGTCAGGCTATTCTGTGCCTCGACGACCCGAACGTGCAGGCGATCCTCTCGCGCGTGCGCAAGCCGGTGATAACGTATGGCTTTAGCCGTCAGGCCAAGTACCGCGTAGACAACCTGCGCTTTGACAAGGGCTTCCCGGTTTTTGAAATTTTGAACGACGGCGAGAACCTTGGCGAATTCCGCCTCAAGATTCCCGGCCGCCATAACGTGCTGAACGCGACAGCCGCCGTGGCGCTCGCCATGGAAGAGGGGATTTCTCCGGATGTGGCACGCAAGGCTTGCGCCGAATTCGAAGGAGTCACGCGCCGCTTTGAATTTATCGGCGAAAAGAACGGCGTGATGGTGTTTGACGACTACGCCCACCATCCGACGGAATCGACCGCGACGCTTCTCGGTTTCCGCGAGGCGTTCCCTGACAAGCGAATTGTCGTTGCTTTCCAGCCGCACTTGTTTAGCCGTACCCGCGACCAGCACGAAGCTTTCGGCATGGCGTTTGCGAACTGCGACGTGCTTTTGGTGACGGACATCTATCCTGCCCGCGAACGCCCGATTGAAGGCGTGACGGGCGCGCTCGTGGCAAACAGCGCTAGCGACCGCGGCCACCGCAATGCCCGTTTTGTGGGCGACCAGGCGAACCTGCTCCCGATTCTCAAGGAAGAACTCCGCCCGGGTGATGTGGTGGTGCTGATGGGTGCCGGAAACATTTACAAGCTCGGAACACGTATTCTGGAGGAGTGCCTTTGAGTCCTTCCAAGACGACATTCCTAGGCCGTAGAATCGGCTACAACGAAGAAAAGCGGAAGCAGGCCCGCGTGCAGAAAATGAAGCGCGGCGTCGGCGGGACATTCCGCTGGTTCAAGCGTCGTGGCTGGATTCTGCTCCTGGTTCTTGTTGTCGCCGGTGTTGCCGCGTGGACTCACCGCTTCTACCTGCAGCGTTTCAATCCCATGGAACTTCGCCATTTGCAGTTCATCGACATCGAGGGCAACCGCATGCTCTCTTGGGAAGACGTGGTGCAGAACGCCCAGGTGGAGCCGGGAATGCTCATGTCCGAGGTGGATGTCGATTCGGTGGAGGCCGCCCTGTTGCAGATGCCGTTAATCCATTCGGCAACGGTGAAGAAGTACTTCCCCTCGTCGCTCGAGATCAAGCTGAAGGAGGCTTCGCCGATTGTTTCCGTCTTTGAAGGTGGCAAGGCGACGGTCTATTCCGAACGCGGCAAGGTGCTACCCCTTTCGATGACTACGGCGCTTCACTTGCCGGTGGTTGACGTGGGTTCTGTTGACAGGATTAAGCAGATATCGCTGTTCCTTTACGCGATGCGTTCCGATGACAAGAAACTTTACGAGAAGGTTTCGCAGGTGTCGTGGAGCGAAGCGGACAAGGCATTCGAAGTTTATTTCAGGGATGTCGGCCATAGGGTGCTGTTCCCCGAGATGGGTTGGGGCGGGGCCATGTTCACCCTTTACGAGTCGATAAGGGCTGGATTCCCGCAAGATTTGCGTTGTGCCGGTGAAGTGGACATGCGTTACGCCGGTTTTGCCTATGTAAGAAATTTTGACAAGAGGTGTGTCAATGGATGAAAACAAGCAGAATGAAATAAGGAAGGAAGACCTGATATTTGGCCTGGACATAGGGGCTTCCAAAATAAACCTGTTCATGGGCGCAGTGACCGAAAATTCCGTCAGGGTCCTGGAATGCGGCGACTTGCCGCTGACCAACTCCGACGAGATGGACTCGGTAATCGAGAACCTCCAGAAGGCAGCTCGCCAGCTGGAATCGCTCGCGTCTGTCGATGTCCACGACGTGTATGTGGGCATTGCCGGCAAGCATGTATCTTCGCTTCATTACAAGGGCCTCATCACGCTTCCGACCGGCGAAGTCCGCAGTCAGGATATCGAGAACGTCAAGAACCAGGCAAGCACCATCCCCGAATCGGCGGGGCAGATTATCCACGTGTTCCCCGGCGAATATACGCTGGACGACCAGGCGGGTATCCGCAATCCGAAGGGACTTAACGGCCGCCGCTTGGGCGTAGACGTCCAGGTCGTCACCTCACGACCGAACGCGATCCAGAATCTTGACAAGTGCGTCAAGAGCGCAGGCCTGCACGTGATGGACTTTGTGCTGGAACCTCTCGCTGCCGCCTATGCGGTGCTTACCGACGACGAACGCGAACTGGGCGTGGCCCTGGTCGATATCGGCGCGGGTTCCGCAGATATCGCGGTATTCGTCGGCGAGTCGGTGCGCTACACGGCATCGCTCGATTTGGCGGGCAATTCCATCACGAGCGACATCAGCAAGTGCCTCAAGGTGCCTATATCGCTTTCCAAGGCCGAAGAAATCAAGAAGAAGTACGGAACGTGCAAGATCAGCAACCTGATCGAAGACGAAACGTTCCCGGTGCCGGGTGTCGGTGACCGCGGTGATGTCCAGTGCTCCCGCAAGCTGCTCGCACGCGTGATTAGTGCCCGCGTTGCAGAAATCTTCGGCATCCTTAAGGCAGACCTCGAAAAGAATAAGATGGATTCCCTCATCAACGGCGGCATCGTCCTTACGGGCGGCTGCTGCTCGCTCGAAGGAATCGACGAACTTGCGGACAAGGTGTTCGGAAAGCCTGTACGTATTGGCCATCCCAAGGGTACGAGCGGCATCCAGGAAGCCTTCCGCAATCCCTCTTATGCAACAGGTATCGGCCTCCTGCACTATGCGGCGCGCAAGCAACGCGAAAACAGGAAGCGTGAAACCGGTAAACAGATTTCCGTGTCGGTGAAAAAAGGTTTTCAGCGGTTCATGGATTTCTTCAAGACATATTTCTAACAACAAACACTCACAATCAATCAGGGAGATAAACTATGAGTGAATTCGAAAACAACGAATCATCCCATATCATGATGGATGAATCTACCATCAACAACGCAAAGGTCAAGGTATTCGGTGTCGGCGGTGCCGGCGGCAATACCGTGAATCGCATGGTCGGCATGAAGATTGCCGGTGTGGAATACTACGCCGTCAATACCGACGCCAAGGCTCTCGAGCTGAGCGTGGCCGACCACAAGATTGCCATTGGCCAGAAGACGACCAAGACGCTCGGCGCGGGTGCCAAGCCCGACGTTGGCTGCAAGGCCGCCGAAGAAAACATTGAAGAGCTCAAGGAAGCCATGAAGGGCGCCGACATGATCTTCATTACGGCTGGCATGGGTGGCGGAACCGGTACGGGTGCCGCTCCGGTTGTCGGTTCGATTGCCCGCGAAATGGGCATCCTTACCGTGGCCGTGGTGACCAAGCCGTTCAAGTACGAAGGTCCGGTCCGCTCCAGGAACGCCGCGAAGGGCATTGCTGAACTTCGCAACAAGGTTGACACCATGATTGTGGTGGACAACGAAAAGCTCCTGAGTGTCGTCCAGTCTACCGACAAGACCCTCACTCTCGATGGCGCCTTCCGCCTGACCGACGAAATCCTCGGCAACGCGGTGCGCAGCATTTGCGACATCATGTTCCGTCACGGCCTTGTCCACGTTGACTTTGCCGATATCCGCACCGTCATGATGAACGGCGGCTCTGCGCTGATGGGTACGGGCATTGCCGAAGGCGAAAACCGTGGCATCCGTGCTGTCGATATGGCCCTTTCGTCTCCGCTCCTGGAAGACGTGAACGTGGCTGGCGCTACCGGCGTGCTGGTGAACGTCTCCCATGGCGAAAACTTCTCCATGATCGAGTACAGCGAAGCCATGGCCCACATTTACGAAGCCGTTGGCGACGAAGGCGACCCGAACATCATCATCGGCGACATCATGCTTCCGGAACTCGGTGAAAAGGTTTGCATTACCGTCATCGCTACAGGTTGCGGTGGCTCCAATGCCCAGCTGGCTGCCCAGCAGGCCGCTCAGCAGCTTTCTGCTCCGCGCGCCCAGGACCTCGTGAACACCATCGGTGGCCCCTCTGCCAATTACGCCCAGCCGGCTCCGGTCCAGCAGCAGGCTCCGGTCGTTCAGCCCGGTATTCAGCCGGCGACTCCGCGTCCGACTTCCTTCAACTTCGCCGCTCTTGCGCACAACACGGTCGCCATGCCGTCTGTCGCTCCCGAGGCGAGGACGGTGCCGATGGATGCGATGCCTGCCCAGCAGGCCCCTGCTAGCGCCGCTCCGGTCGAAGAGTCCAAGTACGCTTCGAGCCAGTTCAACGCCAAGTCGGAAGCCGAAGAAGAACTCGTGTTCACGTCGGTGACGAGCCAGCGCGATACCGAAGAGATGTCGGCCATGGCTGATGTGGATCCCCTGTCCAACGGTGATTACGGCACGCCGGCCATTATGCGCCAGCCTGTGGCGGAACCCGCCGTGCAGGCCGCTCCGAAGTCCCTGAACTACCCCGAAGGTTCCCTCAAGACTAACGGTGTCGACTATGACTTGCCCGCATACCTCCGTATGGGCGGCAATGACATGTTCTAATCCGGAATAAGAAAGAAACACACACACAACGAGCGCGCAAGTGCGTGCTCACCACAACACAAGGGAGTCGCCCGGGTCTCCCTGCCTGGGCGACTCTTCCCTGTTTTTTGCACCTTGCACCCTGTGCGGGGTGCTTTTATCTTGTGCGGAGCATTTTTTTTGTGCATCGGGCAATCTTTTTGTTAAATTACAGGATAGAGATGAAATATGCTGCTTTTACGGCGCTTTTTTGCCTGGCTTTAGCCGGGTGGGCTAACGGTTCGGAGGATCTGCAACCGGGTAGTCGCGGCTATTTCCAGATTGGTACGGATTTCGATATCGGGCTGAACGGAGGCCCGACCGACCCCATGTTCGCGGTAGATACGGCGGAATGGTACGGCGGCAACTGGCGCGGCCTGCAGATTCCGCTTGAAAACGCCCGCAGCTACGAGGAACACGTCAATCCCTTCTTTACGCTGAGCTTCCGTGCTGGCTACAAGAATTTCCACGTGCTATTGGAAGCGCCGCTGCGCCGCGATCTCGAGGCGTGGTACCAGGACGACCTCCACAAGAATTTTACGTACGACCCGAGCGAACTCGACATTAACGTGCCGAACAACGCCTACGCCAAGTGGTATAACCCGGTAGGGTACGTGCAGTTCGGGCGCTTCGCAATAGATGACCTGAAAGTTTCGAAGAACGATATCCTTGTGGGCGGCGCTCCGTACCACGACGGTGTGCATTGGAAATTCACTCCGGGAATATTCCGCTACGACTTCCTTTACAGTTCGCTCAATGCCTGGCTCTATGGCGACGACGTGGACCCGGCTACCGGATGCCCGCCCGAAGGCACGGAGGCCTACGCTCAAAAATGCACGCCGCCTTCGAAGCAGGTGGCGAACCAGCGCAACCGTACCTATACCGACAACGTCAAGACGTTCATGTTCCACCGCTTCGGCATAGAGACGCGCAAGTTCTGGATATACGTTGCCGAACAGAGCATGATTGGTGGCAAGGCTCCCGAGTTCCGCTCCATGAGCCCGTTCATCTATTGGCACGACAACTACGCGACCGGCTACACTTCGGCGGCGACTTCTGCCGAATTCGGGTACAAGACGAGCAACGGTGCGAAGTTCTACACCCAGGTGAACATGGAAGACATCAATAGCCCGGTCGGCGAAGACGACGACAAGGGCACGAGCCGCTCCGTCATCAACTACCTGGTGGGCTACTATCACGAAATGCAGACGGCCCGGCACGGGCTTTTCTCGTGGAGGCTCGACGTGGTGCGCACCGACCCGGTGGCGAACAACAGCAAGTTGCCGCTGCTCAAGTACACCAGCCGCCGCAATTACCGCAGCAACTACCGCGAGCAGGACGACCCCGATTACGCCGACGCCTACTTTGTGGATTATCCGATAGGCTACCGCCGCGGTGCGGATGCCCTTGACATGTGGTTCGATTTCGGCTGGCAATACGGGCATCATTCGCTGTCCCTCACGCTCGCCTGGCTCCGCCAGGGTGACAAGGAGATGTACACGGACTATAACGTTGCGCTCGATGGCGGTGACATGGCCCCGTCGGGAGTCGAGGAAGCCCAGTACCTGATGGATGTTTTGTACAAGAGACAGGTGAACGGCTGGCTCAGTTTTTATGTAGGCGGAGGGTTCCGCGTTTACGACAATCTGGCTCACGATGTATCAGAAGACGGAGCCGACGGTTGGATACGCTCCGGCGTGAAGTTTAACTTCAATCCGGTGGATATGAAGTTCTAGTTTTTTGTTAAAGGAGGATGTTGTGAAATTTGCTTTGCTAGGGACAAAGAGGCTTGTTTCCTTTTTTGCGGTGTCGGCATGCGCGATTCTCATGGCCTGCAGCTCCGATGACGACGATTTCATGTTTACAAAGACGGCCGAGGAGAAGGCGGAATCGAATAGCGAAATCCAGATGGTCAGGACTTATGACAGGCTCCCGGAGTGTAACTTGAACCGGGAAGGTGCCGAATTCTTTGTGAAGGATGAAAGGGAATTCTATACCTGTGATGGCGAAGACTGGGTGAGCGACAGCGAAGAGCCTGCTTCCAGCAGTAGCAGGAAGTCTTCGTCATCGTCCTTTGATGATTTGTATGAAGACAATTTGTCTTCGCTTGCAGATTCGATTCAGCGTGTGATTGATTCGCTTACGGCCCTCTATACTTCTAGCTCGTCCGTGTTGATAATGCCGATGTACAGTTCGAGCAGCTCCCTCCCGACATTCTTGTTCTCTTCGTCGAGCGCCATGGTTTCGTCTAGCAGTATGGTCGTGCCCAGTTCCAGTTCCTATGTGTTGCCTCCGCCTACCGCCGCCCACAATAATGTGTTTTTCTGGGATGGTTCAGATGGGATGCCGTATATAGAGACGGGTCTTGACAATGGTACCGAGACGTCTGGGTATTGGTACACGTTTGAAGACACTTTTGATGGAGGCTTGTCCTATATTGATTGGCCGGCTCCGCTGGGCAATGAGTACGATGACAAGGCGATGGACCCTGTTATGGAGGTTTGTGGCGGTATTTGCGGTACGGCTCATCTGGAGGCGGGTACCCTGGAGTATAAACCGTTTGTCGGTGTAGCGTTCAATATAGCCGGGACTACATCGTATAGCAGTGATTACCTTGCAGACGCCGATTTGGCGGACGCTTCCGCTTGGGGCGGCATCTGCATTACCTATACTTCCGATTTGCCTGCAACTCTTGAACTGGGTTTCGGTGCGTATAAAGATGTACTGTTGGAATATGATAATCCTTTCGTGACGCTTGCGAAGGCCTCTGTTCCCGATGAACGTTGCTTTGAATGGTCCAAATTCAAACAGGCCGGCTGGGGCAAGGGCGATAAAATTACGGGTGAAGAGGCGGGGGCCGAACTTGCTACCATAAAGTTCAAGATCCAGGCTGCAGACGGGTCGGTCGGTCAATTCAATATTATGCGAATTGGCAGCTACAATTGAGTTTCTATTGATAGGGGGATATGAATATGAAGATGAATCTTCTGAAACTTGGCTTGGCCACTTCTGTGGCAAGCGCGTTGCTCCTTGCTTGCGGTGATGACGCATCTTCAACTGGGGCAGAGCGTAGCGAGACAGCCTCTTCTGCGGTGGAGCAGTCTTCGGCTGTGCCAGAATCTAGCAGTAGCGCTATTCCCGAATCGTCAAGTGGTATATCCAGTTCGATATCCGATGCGGCATCCAGTTCGTCGTCTTTTGGCACTCCGCCGACACTCCGCAAGGGTTCTCTTTTCCGTTGGGAAGGAATCTCGTATCTGGTGGAAACTGGCCTTGACAACGGCACAGAAACTTCAGGTTATTGGTTTGCCGATCACAGTCGAGGTAGTTATATAGAGTGGCCCGTTGCAACCGATGAACGGCCCGGCTTTTCTTGCGATGATTTTCTCGACCCGATAATCGACGAGTGCAGTGGGGTCTGTGGTACATTTAAACTTGATGCTAGCGACGAAAGCAAGCCCTTTGTCGCTGTTGGCTTTAATGTTGCTGGCGTGGAATCGGATGCTTGCACAGGTGAGGTTGATGTCGCCGACGCTTCTGCATGGGGCGGCCTCTGTATTTCTTATACCGCCGATGTCGACGCCATGTTGGAACTCAGCATGGGCGAGGCGAGGGATAGCGCCCTTGCCGGTTTTGATCTTCCGTACGTTTCTCTCCCGAAATCAGAAACTGCCGACGAAACGTGCTTTACCTGGGAAAGGTTTAAACAGGGCGGCTGGGGTACGGGCAAGATTTCGGGCGCTGAGGCCGCGAAAACACTTGCTGCGATTCGCTTCACGATCCAGGGGGAAGACGGTGCCGCCGGTAATTTCAATGTCAAGGGCATCTGCAGCTATAAATGATAGAGGGGGAGGGGATGAAGGAGAATCTTTTGAAACTTGGTTTGGCTACTTCCGTGGCATGCGCATGCGCGTTGCTCCTTGCTTGCAGTGATGACGATTCGTGGACTCCCGCAAATCCGAATCCGGAAATGAGCTCCTTGCAGGAGGAATCCTCGAGTAGTTCGGAAAACTCCTCGTCTTCGTCGGGAGTCGAGGATGAAAAGTCTAGTTCATCGTCCAAGGTGAAGAGTTCTTCTTCTAAAAGCGAGGATTCTTCTTCGTCCGAAGGCAATAGTTCCTCGTCCGAAGGTAATAGTTCTTCGTCCGGGAGCAAGAGTTCTTCGTCAGAAGACAATAGTTCCTCGTCCAAGGAAAAGAGCTCGTCGTCCGAGAGTTCGTCTTCTTCGGAAGTCGTTCCGCGAGAAGTCCATTTGGAATGTGCGCCGGAGAACAAAACGATAGATCGTGGAAGCTCTACGGCTTGGAAAATAGCCTTGCCCGAGTCTTTGTCGACGTCAACAATTCTTGCCGGGGACTTTACGTGGACGTTCTCTGAAGATGCCACGCCGAGTACGCTGACCAAGCACGGCGATTTGAGCTCTGGTGCTGTCGTCTATGCGACCTCCGGTGTAAAGACGGCGACTCTCGAATGGACTTTGCCTGACAGCATCTCGGGAACGGCTACTTGCTCCCCGCTCCAGGTGAATGGTATACCGATTGCCGGATGCAAGTGCACTACGACTTCGGAAGAGGTGAGTGTTACTGACGGAGAAAAGTCCGTTTCTTGGACTGTGTCTGGCTGTACATCTGATGGTGCGAATATTGTTGCCTACGAATGGAGTGGTGAGGGCATAACTGGCGAGGGAACTGCTGCGACGGCCTTGCTGAAGCACAAGGGTGAAATGACCCAGCCGACGCTCCTTGTGACCAACGACGACAATACGGTGGAACAAGTGGCTTGCTCGGCAGTGAATGCTATTGATATGACCATTCCGGACTTCGTGCTCATGGGCTATGGGGCGACCAACGCTTTGACTTTTGAGGAAACCGTATATTCGGTGATGATATTCGACATTGCTCCTGAAGAGGACATGGATGATGATGATACCCGCACTTTCATCTGTACCGCGAATAGAGGGTTTAGCGGGGATGGAAATATTCGCGCAAAGCTGGGAAAATACGAAATGGAGGGTAGCGATTTTGCCCAGACGCATGTTCCCGCGACTGCGGTTTATGGCCGGAAATCCCTCCCCTTTATGGTGGATGTAGGAAATAATGTTAGCGTTTCCTGCTTCCTTGACAAGTAGGGCCTTCGTTATTAATAACTATATTATTCCTGTAAACCAAGGAGTTTAATATGGCAGAAATCGGTACACCTCTAAGTTCTAGCGCCACCAAGGTGCTGTTTTGCGGAGCTGGCGAACTCGGCAAGGAAGTCATCATCGAGATGATGCGTCTCGGTGTCGAAGTGATTGCCGTGGACCGTTACGCCAACGCCCCGGGAATGCAGGTGGCCCACCGTAGCCACGTCATCAACATGCTCGACGGTGCCGAACTGCGCCGCGTGATTGAACTGGAGAAGCCCGACTACATCGTGCCGGAAGTCGAGGCGATTGCGACCGACACGCTCGTGGAACTCGAGAAGGAAGGCTTCAACGTTATCCCGACCGCGAAGGCCACCAAGCTCACGATGAACCGCGAGGGCATCCGCCGCCTTGCCGCTGAAGAGCTGGGCATCAAGACGAGCCCGTACCGCTTCGCCGACAATTTCGAAGATTTCAAGGCAGCTGTCAAGGAAATCGGCATCCCGTGCGTGGTGAAGCCGGTGATGAGCTCTTCGGGCCATGGCCAGAGCGTCATCAAGACCGAGGCCGACATCCAGAACTCCTGGGACATCTCGCAGCACGAAGGCCGCACGGGCCATGCCAGCCGCGTGATTGTGGAAGGCTTTGTGCCGTTTGATTACGAAATTACTTTGCTCACGGTGCGCCATGTGGCAGGCACGAGCTTCTTGGAGCCGATCGGCCATCACCAGGTGGGTGGTGACTACCAGGAATCCTGGCAGCCCCAACCGATGAAACCCGAACTCCTGGAACAGGCGAAGGACATCGCAAAAAAGATTACCGACGCCCTCGGTGGCCGCGGCATCTTTGGCGTGGAACTGTTCGTGTGCAAGGACCAGGTGCTGTTCAGCGAAGTCTCTCCGCGCCCGCACGATACCGGCATGGTGACTTTGATTTCGCAGGATTTGTCTGAATTTGCATTGCATGCCCGCGCGATTCTCGGCCTGCCCATCCCGAACATCGCGTTCCACGGCCCGAGCGCTTCGAAGGCTATCGTCGTGGACGGCAATTCCGACCATGTTAAGTTTGGCGGCCTCGAAGAAGTCTTGGCCGAACCTGACACAGCTCTCCGTCTGTTCGGCAAGCCCGAGCTCAAGGGCCACCGCCGCCTGGGCGTGCTGCTTGCCCGCCGCGACACCGTGGAAGAAGCCAAGGCTCAAGTCATGGCCATGCGCGAAAAGGTAAAGGTCACGCTTTAGATGAAGAAACTATTTGGATTGTTGATTGCGATGCTCGCGCTTGCCGCGTGCTATTCCCCGGAGCCGTTCGAGGCTGAGGATTCTGGCGAGTCGGCTGTGTCGGGCCAGTCTTCCAAGATTGGAAAAATGTTCCATGTCAACGGCATGGAACAGGTTTGTAACCCTTCGGTGAGCCAGGACGCGGAAAAATACCCGGCGTCGATGCTCTGGTTGAACTTTGGTGGTACGCTGCGTGTGAACGCTCCTGATTCCGCCTACACGACCAAGCGCGTGAAACAGCACGACCGCCTTACCGTAAGCGATACCGCAGGTGACGTGAAATGGTACATGATGGTCGGCAAGGATGAGTGCCAGTTCCAGGACCCGGAATGGAGCACGCATGGCGGCTTTATCGTGGCATTACGCGGCAATGCCTTCAAGGACGGCAAGCTGAATTGCGGTGGCGCCCTGGATTACAAGATATTCGCGGTGCGCATGGCCGACCAGAAGAAGTTCTGGTTCTTCGACAAGAACTCCCTGGAAACGGCGTCCCCGCACTTGTGGGTGAAGGAATCCGCCAGCCCGGATACGAGCGCTTCGGATTCTACCGTGGAAGGTTTCTTTGGAACAAAGGATGTCCGCTTGGTCTATGTGGATTCGATTGACGCGACCGAAAAAATCGTGTTCGTTGATTTCGCGAACGGCGGCGAGAAAAAGACGCTCAAGAAACCGGCTGGCAAGGAAAAATGGGGCGTTGACGCTCCCATGATTTCGCCGGATGGAAAATTCATCGTGTATAACGTGCTCGAGAATCCGTCGACGTGGGAAGCCTACATCCAGGAACTTTCTGCGAATTCGACGCCCATAAAGATTGAAGAGGTCAAGGGCATGTTGTCGGCTCCGGCGCAACCGCACTGGTTTGAGTTTGGCGGCCGTCTGTTCGTGCTGTGGGCCGAGTTCGCTGCGCGCGAGGGCATGCTCAACAAGTCGACCGACTTGACGGAAGAGAGCGTGCAAGACGGCTCGTTCGGCCGTACCGTTATGCGTGAAATCCGCTTGGCGGCAAACGCACCGAGCGACCTTGCCTTTGAATGGGTCGACGAGATGCGCGAAGTGGCGCCTGTTCCCATGATTGGCGGCAGGTCTCCCGACGGCATGTTCCTTGCGACTGGCACTAACCCTGCATATTTGCTTAAGCTCCCGTGAGGCATGACATGAAAAGAAAATTTTTGACAGAATGTTGTGCCTTTGCCGCCATCGCGGCGGTCTCCTTCTTTGTTGGCTTTGAATCTCCCGTGGAACCCGCGACTCCGTGGGCGTCTATTGGCGGTTGCGGTGCGGGCGGTTCCGGTGGCGGTTCCGGCGACGGCATCAAGTGGATTGGACAGGGCGTTTCGGGCGGTTACCTGGAAGCGGAAGTCTTTACGAAATATAACGTGGGCCAGAATTTCTCGGGCCTCACGATGACTCCGCACTTTTCCGTCAAGCCGACGTGGTCTACCAAGTTTGGCGTCTCGGTGCCGTTCATGTCGCACCAGGGCGAGGTGCAGTACCGCAGCAACCAGAACCCGACGGACAAGAGTACGGGCGGCATGGGCGACATCTCGTTCGACTTCAGCAAGACTATCGGCAGTGGCGGTGCGGCTTCGCTTTCGGCGTCGCTTTCTATTCCCACGGGCCAGTACGACATCAAGCGCGGTGTCGATGCGGGCCAGCAGTTCTTGCCTAGCAGTTTCCAGAAGGGCTCCGGCCTTTATTCCCTCACGCTCGGCTGGGACTACAGCCGCGATACGGACAAAGGAATCTGGCTGTACGGCCTTACCTACACGCACCCGTTCGCGATGCACCTGATTTCGGGCGAGAACGAGTTCAACGATTCTTACTGGGAAGATCTTGACCACAAGGGCAAGCGCTTCAAGTACCGCTTCAAGCCGTATGGCGAGAATGACCTCGGTGCGTTTACGCCGCCTTCTGCCGGCGCTTCGATTGCGTATGGCTACCGCGGCATTCCCGGATTCGTCCATTCCTTCGGGCTTACGTTCTCGGCGCCGCTGGGCGTTGCGTGGATTGCCTCGGAGCGCGTGGGCAACTACGATCCGAAACCGGATCCCGATCACCAGACGTGGTCGGCGGCATTCGTGTACGGCCTCGAGTTCTCGAGGACGGACATCCCGGTGTTCGTCGCTTTCTCGCTGCCGATTCACGACAAGGCGGGCGGTGCGAATCCCGAGGATGAGTACGACGAGTCCCCGATGAAGGAATGGAACGCTCCCGACTGGAGCGACTTTGGCCAGCAGTGGACCATCGCTGTCGGCATCAAGGGCAGCTTCTTCTAAAAAATTAAGCCCGCGGGTGCGTCTTTTTGAAGGCGGCGCGCAGGCGTTCCGCATTCACGTGCGTATAGACTTGGGTGGTCGAGATGTTCGAGTGCCCGAGCATCTCTTTTACGCTCATGATTTCGGCGCCGTTCTCGAGCAGGTGTGTCGCGAAACTGTGACGCAATACGTGCGGGCTCGCCTTGCCTTCCCATCCGATTTCGCGTAGCAGGTGCTGGATGTCGTTCCGGAGGGTGCGCAGCCCGAATGGCTTGCCGTCGTCGCTCAAGAATACGTAGCCTGCCGCGGTGGGGAGGTGGCCCGCTTCCGCCTCCATCTGCTTGAAGTTCGCGATGCGTTCGATGAAACTTTCTGTCAGGGGCACGATTCTCTCCTTGCTCCCTTTTCCGAGCACTCGTACGAGCTTCGCGCTTGTGTCGATGCGGTCCCAGGTGAGCATCTGGCATTCCGAGATGCGGAGCCCTGAACCGTAGATGAGTTCCAGCAAAATACGTGCGCGCGCCTGCTGCAGGGTGGGGTTCTCGATTTCCGGGAATTTTTCCTCGGCCAGGTCTTTTTGCCCGAGTACGTTCACCAGGCGCTTGGGGCGTTTGGGCATGGGGACGCTCTCGGCCGGATTCTTTTCGAGAATCTTGCTGCGTACCATGTACTTCCCGAAGCTCTTGAGTGCCGCAAGGTGTTCGCAGATGCTCGTGGGGGCGAGTTTCTGCTTCATCTTGAGGTCCCAGACGAACGCCTTGACGCCTGTCTCGGAAAAGCCCGCCAGCGGAGCATCGGCGCCGGTGCATGCGAGGAACTTGTCCAGCGACTTGCGGTAGGTGTCGATAGACCTGGGAGAGTACCTGCGCTGCGTGGCGAGGTATGTCAGGAACTGCTGGATATAATCGGAAAGTGGCATTTGTGTAACGGGCGAATTTTGTAGTTTAAAAAATAATCTATCTTGGGTACAGAAAAATGACAACTCAGTGGAAATTGATTGCGGTTCTTGCGTTGGTGTCGGGCATGGTGCATGCCGCCGACCGTGTCGCCTATGCAAACGCGACCCTGGATATCGAGCCGGGTGCGCGGTCCGCTGCCTTGGGTTCGGCGTCCATTGCCGTGGATGGCGATTACTTGGGACTGCTTTCCAATCCGCAACAGCTTTCCAACGTGGACTACACGTGGGTGAGCCTTTCGCATACCGAATACTTCGAGGACACTCAGTACGATTTCGCTTCGGTCGCCATCCCGCTTGGAACGGGCCAGGGGCTGGGTGTTGCCTTGTCGCGCTTTGGTGCCAACGACATTCCCTACATCCGTGAAGGGGAGGGAATTCCGCGCGGAACGTACTACAATACGCTCGCCATCGCGGACTACGTGCTTTCGGTGTCGTGGGGCAGGCGCATCTTTGACCGACTTTCCGTGGGCGTCGGTTTCCACGGAATCTACCGCGACATGGACCAGACGGGCTGGGGATTCCGCGGTGATGCCGGCATCCGTTACCGTGCCGTTGACAGCCTTTACTTGTCCGGCCTCCTCAAGGGCTGGACGTCTTCGGCGACCAGCTGGGAGTCTGGAGAATTCGAGTATTCCTCGCCGGAATTCTACCTGGCTGCTAGCTATGCCGTCCCGGTGAACTACCTGTATGGCAAGCTTGGCGTGTACTGGCAGAGTGCCGGCGTGTTCCACGAAGAAGCCCGCGACCTGGATTACGATACCGATGAATCGGCTGGCGGCCGCATTTGGGAAGATCCCTTCGACTGGTTGTCGGGCGGCCACGGTGGCTTGGAATTCAACTTTGATTTCGGCCTTTCCTTGCGTGCCGGTCTGGCTAGCTTTACCACGTGGCGTAGCGTGACCGCCGGTGCGGGTATACTCATCGCGAACTTCCTCCAGGTGGACTATGCATTCGAGTCCCATCCGGTACTTTCGCCGGTGCACAGGATCAGCGTGAGCGTGAGTCCGTACCTGTTCGGCCACAGCAAGCCTAACGAAGGCCATCTTACGCCTTCCGACGCGGCCAAGACGCTGCTTTCCGAGGAGCCGGACGAGCCTGTCGTGCAGGAGCAGCCCGAGCCTGTAGAAGTGGAGACCCCCAAGGAAGAACCTGCGCCCGCCGAGGCCGTTCCTGGAGAGCCTGTCGGGGAAGAACCGGCACCCGCGGGAGGGATGTTCTGGGAGGAATAGCGTTTTTTTTGATTTAATGCCGTTTTTTTAGGGATTTTCATCATTTTTGTAGAATTTTAGTCTATATTTCCATTGTATGCCTGATTTAAAGAATTATCGCGAGGTTGGTGTCTTTGATTTGCTCTCCGCTCCCTTGAATCCGATAGGGGCTTTTGACGCGGAGCAGTTCAAGCAAGATGTCCGTGCCCTGATTGACGCCCATCCCGACGACAAGTTTGTCGCGGTGGACTTGATGGGTCTCGACTTCGTGTATAGCGACGCCTACAATGCATTCCTTCAGTTCCAGCACGAGCTTTCTTCCAAGGGCGGCATGCTTGCCCTCCTTACGAACAGCGCGACTATCGTGGATGGCTTGAAGAAGGCCGGGCTCGACCGCAAGCTCAAGGTGTTCGCCTTCGAGGCGGAACTGATGTCTTTCTCGCTTCATTCACAGGCTCCTGAGGAACAGGCTTCGTTGCCTTCGGAATCCGAAGAATCTGAAGCGGCTCCGGTCGCATCGCAGAATGTGCGCTCCGCATCTAGCATGGATGCCGACGAACGCCGCAGTGAACGCAAGACCGGACACCAGCGTCGCTTTACCAAGAGTTTCAACGCGATTACCAAGGACGACAAGAAACTCGCGAAGCAGGGCATGGCCATGCCCTTTGACGAAGAAAAATCTTCTGGCGCGACCGTCCTTGCCATTATCGTCATCTTGATCGTTATCGGCGGACTTATCGCCTATTTCCTGATGCGTTAACTGAATAATGGCCGTCGAGTTCTCGGAATACCGATGCAAGAAAAAGTATAAGTCCAAGCGCCGAAACATTCCCGTGTTCCGGCTTTTGGTTTTATGCGCGGCCCTGTTCTCGGCATTCAAGTTCGGCCTCGTCAACAAGCTCGTCGACAAGATTCCCCTGCCGGGGAACGAATCCGTGCCCGTGGTGCTGTCGTGGGACGAACGCTGCAGGAGCTTTGGCGGCACGGCGTTTGAACTCAAGAACGATTTGGTCCAGTGCTCGTGGATCGTGAACGATTCGACGCCTCTCTTGCCCAACGCCTTTTTGCGCTACCTGGCTTCCATCAAGGTTTCTGCGGTGGAAAAGATTCACTGGGTGGCCACGAGGGGCGATTTCGAGAAACCCCTTCTTGTACTCCGCGACGATTCTACGCTCCATACGTACTTTAACATGATGCAGGAAGATTCCTCGTATGTGTGGGTGGACGCTTCTACAGGATGCAAGTTCCCTGGACTTTGCCCGAGCCTCCCGCTGGACTGGTCCAACATTCCGATATCGGAGAACTTCGACTTTGACGGCCACGACCGCCTGCTCGCCGAAGATGCGTTCCTTGGCCCGGGCGAGGCTCCTGTCCATCCGGTGCTGCCGGGTGTTGTCGTGAACGTCGGCAAGGATTCTCTCGGGACGTTCGTGGAAATCGATCACGGGAACAACGTGTCGTCCAGGATGTCCGGACTCACGGCGGGGCCTTCTGTTGGCGATACGGTCGACTTGAATTCCATTGTGGGCAGGCTTCCGCCAAGGGATAGCGCCGAGTTCTTTTTGTCGGTGCGACGCAACGGATTGTTTGTCCGCTGGGCGGATTTCTACAAGATGTGTCACCTGGCGGACAGCGTGGAAATTTCTAAATTCAGGAACCACGTAGGTTTTTGATAATGCGCTTGTTTAGAATCCTCATCTTGTTCAGTGCCCTAATTTTGGGAATATGGGCGTGCAGCCAGGACGATGACGGTCCGCTCGACTTGTCGTCTTCCAACCAGACGTTTGGCGGCAAGGGATTCTTCAAGAAGGCTGTTCTGGACAGCGGCAGCTTGATTTACTTGGCGGGTGACACGCTGCACATTTACATGGACAGCATCTGGACGTTCTCCAACTGCGCCCTGAAGCGGCTCGGTGTGGATGCTTCGAGGGAAGATTCCGTGCTTGTTTTGAAGCCGTATTTCGATATCGAGGTGACAGACGAGGATTGCGCCGCTCCGCTTTACCGTCCGGATACCATCCTGAAGTACTACATGGCGTCGCACCTGCTGGGTGGCATTTCCATGGTCCAGGTGAAGAACGACGCGGACACCGTCCTCGATTCGATTCTCGTGCGCCGTGGTAAGCTCACCTGGGACACGGTCCGTATCTACGTCGATTCCCTTTTTGATTCCGTCCATTCGTTGCCGCTCCGTACGGAGGGCTCGCCGTCGGTGGTCCGCGTTCTCGACTCCATTACGCCGCGGACTTTTGTGTGGCGTACGATGAAGTCCAATTGCGGATTGCGCATCGACAACTGCGATTCCGTGGTTACGGATACGCTGTTCCCGTCGTCGTGGAGGCTGGACGATACGACGCTCGTTCCCGTACATTATGCTTGCGCGGATACCGATCTGGTGTACTGCCACAGCAACCGCTGGGAAAACGATTCTACTGATTTGGGAAAGTTGCAGGAACGTCCCGATACCATCTGGCATACGAGCACCTATTACGTGGAGTCCATTCCGGAATGCGGCGCCGTCGACAAGTTCTCTCGCGGGAGTTTCTATATCGCGAACGAATTCGTCGTGACCAGGGAAGTCTTTGAACGGAGCGATTCCGAGCCGTCTTGCGGCCCGTCGACAACGAAGGAATTGTTCGTCTACGATATCGGTAGAAATCATTATGTGGCCGATACCGTGGATGTGGATAGCCTGGTGAAGGCCTGGAAGTCTGCCAAGGTCGTCAAGTCAGCCAAGGCCAAGTAGCGGGAAACCGCCGGAGAATTATGAACAACGAAATTGAATATTCCTTTTCCCCGGAGATTGCCGAGGAAGACTATTCCCTTATTCTGGAAAGCAAGATTTTCAAGGATTGGCTGGAAGCCTCGTCGAAGGGCTTTGTTGTAAAGAAGATTCATTTCGAATCGGTCAACTATTTCGCGAAGGTCCACCGCCCGCTGTTCATCAAGCTCAATGCTACGGCCGAACTGCCGGACGGGCGCCCGGTTCACGGGATTGTGCTTGTGCGTGGTAACGCGGTGGGCGTGCTGGTGGTGCTTCGCTGCGAAGGCGAAAAGTACTTGTTGCTGGTGCGCCAGCCGAGGTTCGCCATTTCGGAGCAGGCGTCGCTCGAGATTCCGGCAGGCATTTTGGACTGGAGCGGCGATTACCGCAAGGTGGCGCTCTCGGAACTGGAAGAAGAAGCGCAGATTGAGGCCGACGAATCAGAACTTATTGACCTGAGCGAATTCTGGTGGAAAGACTTTACGCCCGGTTTTGCTGGAAGCTGCGGGATTTTGGACGAACGTATTCGCCTGTACGCCATTGAACGCGACGTGACGCGTGAACAGCTCGAGGCCATGGATGGCAAGAACCAGACGTATGTGGACGAGAATGAATGGATTCGCACGGAGGTGCTTCCATACGAAGAAGCCGCCCACAAGTTCGTGGACGGCAAGAACCTGATTGCGCTGTTTTTGTACGAGCGCTGGCTAGCTTCTAGAAAATAGTGTTGTTGACGGTAAGTCCTACAAAGAATACGAGCAGGTAGCCGTACCAGAGCGCGGTCAGCGCATAGTTCATCACGCGCTTGTAAGCCTTGGGCTCGTTCTTGTTCTTCTCTTTGATGCGGATAATGTTCTTGCGCAGGTAAAAGACGGAGAGCGCGATTCCTGCAATGCTGGCCAAAATAAGTAGGACGTAAATCATATCGGCACACAAGATAACTATTTTTGGCACCATGGATAGAACGGAATCCCGACAAATACGCTTGAAGGCCGCATTCTGCGTCATTGCTGCGGCGCTTGCCTTCTGGGCAGTGCATGGCTTGCTCCGGTTCGTGTTGCTTTTCAGGGACAATCCCTACGGAATCCCGTTTGTCGCCAAGCCGGACTGGTACATTTTCCACGCGCTGTGCATCGACTACATCTGGATTGCCGAGATGGCGTTGCCGTTTTTGCTCTTGGCGATGTTCCTGCCGGTGTCGTCCAAGTTGCGCCGCTTTGTGCTGCCCGTGTTTTGCGTTCTGCAGTCGATAATCCTTCCGTTCACGCTGTTGGACCACGAAATCCAGCGCTTCCTCGGGACGCATTTTTCCATTTCGCTTTTGAATACGTACAAGGACGCTTCGTCGCTTTCGATATTGCCCGACTACGTCTCGTCGGACCAGTCGATTCCTTATTTGCAGTGGCTCTTGCTCGTGGGCATTGTACCGCTTGCGTTCTTGTTGTACAGGCTTATCCGTAAGGGATTCCTGCGTTGCAATGTGCGCGTTTCGCTCTTGCGTGCGTGGCTTATCGGGTGTGTGGCCTTTTTCGGCTTCTCGGAGTTGTTCCTGAACGTGATATGGAAGGGGACGAACCGCATGCGCAAGCTTCAACCGGTGGTGGAGATTGTCGTGAAGGACTTGCGCGAGATTGTCTCGGGCGGAACAAAGGTCGACCCGCAGTTCATTGCTGCGGCAACAGAAACGTCCAGGCGCCTTTGGGCACAGGTGGAAGGGCCCGATGCGGAACTGTACGAGTACCCGTTCGCGGATTACCCGATGTACCGCGTGCCCAAGGCAGTCGAGGATTCCGCCGCCGAAGCTTCTGGCATTGAAACGTCCGCGGACTCGGGGCAGGTACAGCCCGCAGATTCTAGTTCCGAACTGCCCGCGCGCCCGAACTTCATCGTCATCTTCATGGAATCTGAGCGCGGCATGGACGTGGGTTACCTGAATCCGGACGATTCCCGCCCGTCGGCGACCCCGGTCCTCGATTCGTTGGCGAAATCCGGATGGGCATGGACGCGCTTCTATGCGGCCGGCGTGCCGACGGTCGGTGGCGTGCTCTCGAGCCATTTTGGTTTCCCGCCGCACCGCTACAAGCTCACGGCGTCGGAACTCGTTTATGCCGACATCCCGAGCTTTGCCTCGATTTTGAGGGACAGCGGTTATGTGGCGCATTTCTTCTCGGCGGCGGACCCGGCCTGGGATAATTTGTCTGTATGGTTCCAGAAGTGGTATAACCGCACGCATTACGACCGCGCTTTTGAAGATGACTCCACGTTCTTCGACAAGACGGCCGGCTTTATCCGCGATACGCTTGCGCCCACGTCGCTTTCGGTGGGCCATCCCTTTGTGGCGGCGATGATTACGCGCAGCAACCACTATCCGTTCAACCTTGTTCCCGGCATGCCGGATTCGGCGAAGGCATTGCCGCAGGCCGACCGCATGCGCTTTACCATGCACTGGGCCGACGCACAGATGGGGCGCTTCCTCGCGACGCTGTCCAGGGAGGAATGGTTCAAGAATACCTTCGTGATTGTTTTGGGCGACCACGGGTTCCCGCAAGGGGAGCATGGAGTCTCCGCCATCGGCAGCGAGGCGTACTCCAACGTAACATGGATTCCGTTCGTGGTGAACGGACCTGCCGCGGCTATCCGCGAGAATCCCGGAATGCTGCACGACGGTGCTGCCGGCCAGTGCGATATCGCTCCGACGGTGCTTGCGCTTGCCGGGATACGGGCCGCCAACTCGTTCATGGGTCACAACCTGTTCCGCCAAGGTGGCAGGCCTTTTGCCGCGGGCGTCCATTCGGGCAAGTCCGCGCTTGCGCTCGACACCTTCCGTATCCTTGGTAATACGTATGACAACGCTGCGACGGGGCTGTACGACTACCGCGCCGACGTTGGGGAGAACCGCGACCTTGGCACGTCGGGAGATGGAACGCCTTCAAGCCTTGTTTCGGTGAGGGATTCGCTTAAGGCGCTTGCCGACACGGTTCTTGGCCTGAACGACTGGATTATGGTGGAAAACAGGGCCCAAAGGCGCTAAACCTGTGTGCCGGGGGTTGAAAAACGGCCTCAAAATTTCTCTATTTGTACGCGGTTTAAGACTGTCCGTGGAAGGAGTCTCGCCATGAGCTTCGGCTTTAGGTTTGATTCCCTCCGTTAGCGGACGGCTATTTTATTATAGAACTAGAGGTTTATTTGGTAAGCAACGCGAAACTGGAATCCCTGATCGAGGCCGCATGCAAGGCTAACGGCGTTACGCTCGTGGAATGCGACATGTTCCGTGCCGGCAAGCGCAAAACGCTTAGGCTCTATATCGACAAGCCCGAAGGCGTTACGATAGACGATTGCTCCAATGTCAGCAGACATCTTTCCGATGCGCTCGACCTCGATCCTGAGGTCATAGAAGGCGCCTACACGCTCGAGGTGTCGTCGCCGGGGCTTGACCGCCCCCTGAAGTCGGTCGCAGATTTTGTCCGCAACAAGGGACGCTTTATCCGTGTCACGAGAAGTACGGGAAAACCGCTTACGGGTAAACTTGTCGAAGCGGACGAGGAAAATTTGACGCTTGCGCTTAAGGGCAACGCCGGGAACGTGGTTGTTCCCCGTGCCGAGGTGCTGGTTGCCAAGGTGGATGTACAAATATAATAGGAAGGTCAAAAATGGCTAAACAGAACGAACCCAAGATCAAATTGCTCGATGCGCTCAAGGCTGTTGTCGAGGCCAAGAACATGGATGACTCCGTCATCCTCAATGCATTGAAGCAGGCTTTGATTTCGGCGGCCCGCAAGTATCTGCATATCGATAAGAAGATTGAAGTTGAAATTGACGAAGACGACCGCGTGCATGTGTTCCTCCGCGTTGAAGTGGTGGACGACTTCCCGGACTACGACCCGGCCATGACGGCTGACGAAGTCGAAAAGCTCGACGAAGGCTACATGCTGGTGGACGAAGCCCGCGAATTCAACGAAGAAGCCCAGGCCGGCGACGTTCTCGAAATGGAAGTCCCGACGGAAGCTTTCGGTCGCCAGGCCATCCAGACCGCCAAGCAGCTTTTGACCCAGCAGATCCGCGACGCCGAACGCCAGAAGGTGATGGACACCTACCGCGGCCGTATCGGTACGATGATCAGCGGCGAAGTGCTCCGCCTCGAAGGCCGCAACGTTATCGTAAGCCTCGGCAAGCAGACCGAAGCCGTGATTCCGCCTCGCGAACAGATTGGCCACGAACGCCTTGTGCAGGGCCAGTCCGTGAAGGCCGTTATCGCCCGCGTCGAAGAATCCGTGAAGAGCGGTGCCCAGGTTATCTTGTCCCGCGCGAGCGGCGACTTCCTCAAGGAACTCTTCCGCCAGGAAGTTCCCGAAATCTACGAAGGCACTGTCGAAATCAAGGGTGTTGCCCGCGAACCGGGTTACCGCGCCAAGATTGCCGTGTACTCCCGTGACGAGAAGATTGACCCGGTGGGCGCATGCGTTGGCATGAAGGGTGCCCGCGTGCAGACGATTGTCCGCGAACTCGGCAACGAACGCATCGACATCGTGCACTGGAATCCGGACCTCGACGTGTTCATCACGCGCGCCCTTTCTCCGGCTAACGTCGTGAAGCTGGCCGAAGTTCCGGGTACGGACCGTACGGTTGTCGTGATCAACGACGAGAACCTTGCCCAGGCCATCGGTAAGAACGGCCAGAACGTTAAGCTTGCCGCCCAGCTCGTGGGTCGCAACCTCGACGTGTTCGGCGAGAAGGAATGGTCCGAGAAGGACGACGAGGCCAAGGCCCAGGTGCTGGCGCCGCGTCCGCAGGAACTGCACCGCAGTGCCGTGCGCAGGGTGGAAAGCCTTTTCAACGCCCCTGCTGAAGAAGGCGCGGCTGCCGAAGAAACCGCTGTTGCAGAAGAAGGGGCACCTGCCGAAGAATAATCGACCCGTTCTCGATTTCGGATGCAAAATTTCAAGGAAACTTAAACAGGCTAGTTAATGAGTAACTTAGAACAGATTAAACCAGTAGACTGGGCCAAGGAACATGGAGTCAAGAGTGACTTCGTGATGAAGCTTTTGCGCGACAACGGCGTGAAGGTCTTGACTCAGGTTTCCAAGGTGAACGCTGCAGAATTCGAAAAGATCGAAGAAGCGGTAGCCGCGGAAAAGGCCAAGATGGATGCCCGGTCCAAAAACCTCAAGAAGCCGGCGGCTTCCGAAGCGGGCGAGGCGCCTGCCGAAAAGAAGAAGACCGCGTCCACGACGACCACGAAGAATGGTGTGAAGGTTAGCCTCAAGAGGGCGACCAAGAAGACCGATGACGCGAAGTCCGCTGATGCGAAGCCCGCTGCCAAGGCTACGGTGAAGTCTGCTGCGAAGCCCGCTGCCGCCAAGCCTGCTCAAGTTTCCGAGACGCCAGCCGCTGCTGCTCCCGCTGCTGCTGCCGCTCCCGCGGCGAAGCCTGCCGAAGCTGCTCCGGTCAAGCCTGTAGAAACACCCGCCGCCGCTGCTCCTGCCGCTCCTGCGCCGAAGCCTGCCGAAGCGCCCGCAGTCAAGCCTGCTGCCGCCCCGGCTGCAACGCCTGCCGCTCCTGCAGCAAAGCCTGCCGAAGCTGCTCCCGCCGCCGCGGCTCCCAAGACGGATCCGAAGCCTGTCGCGAAACCTGCGGCTCCCGCAGCGCCGACGATGATGACTGCCGATACGGAATTGAAGCAGCCGCCGATGAAGGCCCAGGTGTTCAAACCCGATGCCGCTATCTTGGCGCGTATCGCCAAGTCCCAGCAGCAACAGCAGGGCGCCCGTGGCAATTTCCGCCGTCCGGGTGGTAACCGCGGCCCGGGCAATGCTCAGGGCTACACCGGTTCGTTCGGCCCGCGTACAAGCGGCCAGGATAACCGCAACGGCAATCGTCGTCCGGGTCCGGGCAATGCCAGCAGCCATGGTGGTTACACTGGCCGCAGTGGAGGGTTCTCCAGCGGCTCCATGCAAGAAGCTTTCAATGCAAGCCAGGGTGGCGCCCCGATGGGCGGCCAGGGTGCGCATAACGGAGGCAAGGGCCAGAACGGCCGTCACGGTAACGACAAGAACCGTCATGGCAACAGCCGTGACCGCATGGATAACCAGAAAGAACAGCAGCAAGAAATGGTGCGCCAGAACGTGTCCCGCGTGATGGCCGACCTTTCCAAGAAGCCTGTCAAGAAAGTTTATCGCAAGGAACACAACGACAACGATTCCGGCGAAGAGAAGAAGATCCTCAAGACTTCCGACTTCATTACTGTGGGCGAACTCGCTGGCCTCATGGACCAGATGCCCGCACGCGTGATCGCGAAGTGCATGGAAATGGGCATGATGGTGACCATTAACGCCCGCCTCGATTTCGAAACCATCCAGATTCTGGCCGACGAATTCGGCTACGAAGCCCAGCTGATGGAAGAATACGAAGAAGTCGCCCTCGGTGTCGAAGAAGAATCCAAGGAAAATCTCCAGCCGCGTCATCCGGTGGTTACCGTCATGGGCCACGTTGACCATGGTAAGACTTCCTTGCTCGACTGGATCCGCAAGACTCACGTGGTCTCCGGCGAATCCGGCGGTATTACTCAGCATATCGGTGCATATGAAGTCACGACCCCGCAGGGCAAGGTGACGTTCCTCGATACTCCGGGTCACGAAGCGTTCAGCGCCATGCGTGCCCGCGGTTCTCAGGTGACCGACGTTATCGTGCTCGTTGTGGCCGCCGACTCCATGGTGATGCCCCAGACGGTGGAATCCATCGAACTCGCCAAGCGCGAGAACGTGCCGATGGTTGTCGCCATCACTAAGATTGACTTGCCGACGGCAAACCCCGACAAGATTCGCGCCCAGCTCGCCGAACGCGGTGTGGAAGTGGAACAGTGGGGTGGCCAGACGAGCTGTGTGGAAGTTTCCGCACGCACTGGCCAGGGCATGGAACAGCTTTTGGAAACGCTTGCCCTCGAAGCCGAAGTTCAGGAATTGAAGGCCAACCCGGATGCTCATGCCCGCGGCGCCGTTGTCGAATCCAAGCTGGATATCGGTAAGGGTTCCATGGCGACCATCCTGGTGCAGAACGGTACGCTCCACATTGGTGACCCGTTTGTTTGCGGTATTTACGCAGGCCGCGTCCGTGCCATGTTCAACGAACGTGGCGAACAGATGAAGGCTGCTCCGCCGTCTACGCCTTGCCAGGTGCTTGGCTTTGACGGAACTCCGCAGGCCGGTGACGACCTCGTGGTGGTGGCCGACGAAAAGACCGCACGTGAAATTGCAAGCAAGCGCCGTATGGCTGCCCGCGAACGCGACCTCCGCGCCCGTAGCACCATCTCGCTCGAATCCAAGTTCAACGAACAGAAGGAAGGCAAGCTCTCCGAACTCAACCTTATCGTCAAGGCCGACGTGGGTGGTTCTGCCGAAGCTCTTGCCGCCTCGCTCGAAAAGCTTACGAACAGGGAAGTCAAGGTCAACATTATCCGCAAGGGTGTGGGTGCCATTACCGATTCCGACATCCTGTTCGCTACGACAGCCCAGGCAATCATTATCTCCTTCCACTTGATGCCCTCGCTCTCCGTGCGCGAGATGGCCCAGAAGGAAGGCATCGAAATCCGCAACTACCGCGTGATTTACGACTGTATCGAAGATATCAAGAACGCCGTGGAAGGCTTGCTCAAGCCGGTGCTTCGCGAAGAGATCAAGGGCGAAGCCGAAATCCGCCAGGTGTTCAAGGTACCGAAGGTTGGCCTCATCGCCGGCTGTATGGTTACCGACGGCGAAGTGGACCGTACGAGCCTCGTGCGCGTGTACCGCAATGGCGTGGAACTCGGTTCTACCGCCGTGCAGTCTCTGAAGCGCATGAAGGACGACGTGAAGTCGGTCGCCCGCGGTTTCGAATGCGGTATCGGCCTCAAGGGCTACGACGATATCAAGGAAGGCGACAGCTTGATCTTCTTCAAGGAAGTCAAGGTGGCCCGTACGCTCGAAGACGTCGCCCGCGAAGAAGCCGAAGAGAAGGCCAAGAAGGCTGCCGCCGAAAAGGCAGCTGCCGAGAAGGGAGCCTAAATGAGCCGCAGGACAGACAGACTTGGCGAACAGTTCCGCGAGGAAATCGGAAAGCTCATCCAGAAGGGCTTGAAGGATCCCCGCGTGAGCACTCTCGCGAGTATCACCCGCGTGGACATTACGGAAGACTTGAGCTATGCTAAGGCTCTCGTTTCCGTGATGGGCAGCGACAAGGAAAAGCGCGATACTATCGTCGGGCTCAACAACTCGACTGGCTTCATTCGCGGAGTCCTTGGAAAGTCCCTCAAGATTTTCAAGGTTCCGGAGCTGAAGTTTACTCTGGACGAGAACCTGGAACATGCGATGCATATCGAAAGCATCCTGGCGGAGTTGAAGCAGAAAGGAGACCTTTAGTTGTCGGGTTTCATCCTCCTGGACAAAGTTGCTGGAGAAACATCTTTCAAGGCCCTTTTCCCGTTGAAAAGGGTCTTTTGCACTAAACGCGTGGGGCATGCCGGAACGCTCGATTTGCGGGCGTCGGGCCTGATTATCGCCGCCACCGGGCGTGCGACGCGCCTGTTGCCTTACGTGGAGGCGAAGGACAAGTGCTACACGTTCCGCCTGCATCTGGGTTACGAGACCGACACGCTTGAATGGGACGGGGATGTGGTGGAGCAAGGGGCCGCGTTGACGGTGAGCCGTGCCGCCCTTGAGAGCGTTCTTCCGCAGTTCACGGGCGACATCGACCAGGTTCCGCCCCGCTATTGCGCCGTGAAAATTGACGGCCGCCGCGCGAGCGACTGGGCCGAACGCGGGAAGGATTTCGAGATGAAACCGCGCCGCATCCACATCGAATCGCTCAAGGTCGTGGGCGAGGGTGGCTTAACCGAAGGCTGCTCCGGCAAGGAATTTGCGACGTTCGATATCGAGTGCGTGTGCAGCAAGGGGACCTACGTGCGTGCGCTCGGGCGCGACATTGCGCGCGCTCTCGGGACCTGCGGGTGCGTCTCGCAGATTCGCCGCCACCGCATCGGGAAGGTCTCCGTGGAATCCGCCGTGCGCGGTGAAGACCTGACGCGTGAACACCTCAAGCCTGTGGAGCAGGTGCTCGACTTCCCGGTCGTGAAACTCGATGCAGACCAGATGGCGGTTATCCGCAAGGGCAACTGGATTCCGTGGCGCGAGCCCGTGGAAGGAGCCGAAAGGCAGCAGGGACGTGGCGACGACTGCGAAAGGCTCGTGTTCGCCGCCGATGCAAACGGCAACGTGCTGAGCGTGTGCCGCTACGAACCGGGCCGCATCTGCCCGAAGATTTATTTGGGCGAGGAGTAATTGTGATTAAGCGTGCCGTGACAATGGGTAATTTTGACGGGTGCCACCTGGGGCACCAGGCGCTTTTCCGTACCCTGAAGGCCGTTGCCGAAGTGAACGGCTGGACTCCGACCGTCATCACCTTCGAACCCCATTCCAACTATGTGCTGCGTGGCCCCGGCGACCCGCTGCTGCTTACTACCACCGAAGAAAAACGCGAGTTCATCGAAAGCCTCGGGCTCGAATTTCTGGTGCTGCCGTTTACGCCCGAAGTGGCGAAACTCCCGTTCGATGTTTTTGTGCGGCAGGAACTCATCGAGAAGCGCGGCGTGTGCTCCATGTTCTTCGGACACGACCACTGCTTTGGCGCGGGCGGCAAGGGCAACTACGAGACGATTACCGCCGCGTTCCCGGAACTCAGCACGCAGATGCTTTCCATAGTGCTGCACAAGGGCGAACGCGTGAGTTCTTCTGCCGTGCGCAACGCGCTATTGAACGGCGACGTTTCCCGCGCGCAGACATACCTCGGGCGCCCCTATCGCCTCTCCGGAACCGTAGTCGTGGGCAAGCGCCTCGGGCATACCATCGGGTTCCCGACCGCGAATCTGCAGGTGGAACAGTACAAGTTCTTGCCGAAATCCGGCGTGTACGTGGCGTCCGCGAGGCTTGCGGATGGCCGCATTTGCCGCGCCGTGGTGAATATCGGAGTGCAACCCTCTGCGCCCGGGCCCCACCAGATGGCTATCGAGGCCTACCTTCTCGACTTCAGCGAGGATATCTACGGGCAGCACCTGGTGCTCGACCTGATGGCCTACCTGCGCCCCGAACAGAAATTTGCCAGCATGGAAGACCTCGTGCGCCAAATCGGCATGGACGCTGACACCGCCAAGAACTACAACGGCAACCACTGGGCCGAATAAGGCCCGCGGGGTGTTCCCCTTTCTCTACACAATCGTATTGTCGAGTCCGAAGACTTCGCCGAGCTGCTTGTCGTCCATGTCGGCGAGCCAGGTTTCGCCTGCGCTCACGGTCATGTTCGCGATGGACTTCTTTGTCTCGAGAAGCGCGTTGATTTTTTCTTCGAACGTTCCCTTGGTGATAAAGCGGTGGACCTGAACGTTGCGCGTCTGCCCGATACGGAAGGCGCGGTCGGTGGCCTGCGCTTCGATGGCGGGGTTCCACCACAAGTCGTAATGGATGACCTGCGATGCGGCGGTGAGGTTGAGGCCCGTTCCGCCCGCCTTGAGCGAGAGGATGAGCACCTTGCATTCGGGGTTCTTCTGGAAGTCCTCGATCATGGAGGTGCGCTGCGTCTGCGTGCATCCACCGTGGTAGAAGTGCGTGCGGAGCCCGAGTTCTTCCGTGATTGTCTTTTCGAGCAGGAATCCCATCTCGGCGAACTGCGTGAAGATGAGCGTCTTTTCGCCTTGTTCCTGGATGGAGGTGAGCAGGTCGAGGAGCATCTGCATCTTGCCGGAACTCATTGGCGGGGGAGTTGTGTCCCTAGATCCTTCCTCCCGTTGGTCGTCAGGATGATGATTTTCGGCATTGTCCCTTTCGTCTCTCGTCTCTCGTCTCTCGTCTAATCCTTTCAGGAATGTCGCGGGGTGGTTGCAAATCTGCTTCAAGGCGAGAATCATCTGCAAGATGATTCCCTTGCGCTTGAATAGCGCATGCGCGTCGTTCGCCTTCTCGCTCAGCGCCTGCTCCATCTCGAGTTCCTGCATAAAGTGCTCGAGCGTCTTCTGGTACAGTGCGGCCTGCGGCTTGGTGAGTTCGGCGTATTCGTCCTGGATAATCTTGTCGGGCAAGTCGCTGATGATGCTCTTGTCGGTCTTGAGGCGGCGCAGCATGAAGGGCGCGGTAATCTTCCGGAATGTTTCCGCCACTTTCTCGTTGCCCATTTTTTGGATGGGCGTCTCGAACTTCTCGCGGAATTCGGCGGCGCTCGGGAAGAACCCGCGGTTCGCGAAGTCCATGATGGTCCAGAATTCCATGAGGCGGTTTTCGACGGGGGTGCCGCTCATCGCGATTTTCATGGGGGCGCGCATCCGACGCAATAGCCTGCTTTGCTCGCTGTCGGCGTTCTTGATGTTCTGCGCTTCGTCGATGACGATGGCTTGCCATGGGCGCTCATTCAGTTCGTCAAAATCCTTGCGGAACGTGGCGTAGGTGGTGAGCAGCACGTCGGCGTGGAATTTCTCGAGGTCGCGGCTCCCGCCGTGGTAGGCGAAGAACGTGAGGTCGGGCGCGAACTTCTTGATTTCGACTTGCCAGTTGCACAAGAGACCCGCGGGCATCACTACGAGCGCCTTCTTTTCGGCCAATTTGCCTTCTTCGTGCATCTTGAGGAGGAACGCGATGACTTGGAGCGTTTTTCCGAGGCCCATGTCGTCGGCAAGGATGCAACCGAAACCGATTTCGAGGTTCTTGTACATCCACGAGTAGCCGCGCACCTGGTAAGGGCGCATGGTCGCGTTCAGGTGTTCGGGGAGAGGTACTTCGGTTTCGGCGCGCCAGGCGTCGAACTGCTGCTTGAATTCGCCCGCCATCTCGACCGGGACGCCGTCGCATTCGCCAGTGAAGCAAGCCTGCACGAGTTTCGCCTGCGTGATGACCGGGGCGTCGTCTGCATTTTCGCTGTCCGCGCTTTCATTACCTGCGCCGTCCTTACCTGCGTTTTCGCTGCCCGCAGAGCCGTCCGCACCCGCATTGGTGCCATTCGCCCCTTCCGCGCGGCCCTCAATCTGTTCGCGTATCCTCTGCAGGTCTTCGGCGCTGACCTCGACGTACTGCGACTTGTATTTCAAAAGTCCATCCGCGTTTTTGGCGAGTTCCAGGAATTCTTCGGCCGAAACGTTCTCGTCGCCAATCGCGATTTCCCAGTCAAAGTCGAGCAAATCGTTTGCAGTGAACGCACCGAAGCTCATGCTGCCCTGCAGGCGCATCTTGGGCTTGGGCTTGCCAACGTTCAAAAGGTTCTTCGGGATGTCCGTGCGGATGCCGAACACTTCCAGTTTCTTGAGGCAGTCCTGCAAAAAGCCAAGCAGTTCGCTGCCGTGCATCATGATGGGGGAGGCCGCGCGGCGTTCCAGGTACTTGCCCATGGGTGCGAAGTAGTCGGCCACGCCGTTCAGGATATTCAAAATGGAAAGCAGGCGGGAGTCGTTGCTTTCGAACAGCGCAGAAAGCGGTGCACGCGATTCCGCGGCTCCGTTCCCGTCGAGGATGAATACGTCGAGAGCGACTTCGTCGCCAGATTCGCGGCAAGCGAACAGGATTTGGCTTCTGAAATCGAGACTGGAGTAGACCGAGAACCACTGCTGGATTTTGCCGGGGATGGCATGCGCGTTGTTAGCGAGCTTGCCCGAAACGCAATCGAAGAAGAAGGAGAGGAGGTTCCCGTGGTTCGTCTTGAAAGGCGGTTTGTAGGTGCGTGCGAAATGCAGCAGCTGGCCGATGAACAGCGAAAGGATGTGCTCGGCGGGGCCCGCGATTTCCCGGAAGTCTCCGTCGCTTGCAGAGAATGCGAACTTTTGCGGGGCGGCCGCTTCGAGGTCCGCGACAATTCCCAGTATCTCGGGCAGCATTTCGGCCGGGAGCCAGCGCATCTGCGCCACGTCCTGCTTAATCCAGAATACCTGCGGGTATATGGCCCCGGTACGTACAAGGTAGAAGGCAACCTGCAAAAGCAAGTGCAGGTAACGCACGGTGTAGTGGTGCCACGAGAGGTTGCCCTGGCTCAGGCAGCAGAGCGCCCCCATGATGTTCGCGACCGTCAGGTCGTTGCGTATAACCTTGCCCCCGCTGCTCTGCTCGAATGCCCAGCGCCATTCGCCCTTGTGGAATACCCGCAGGGACTCGTTCTCCATCAGGAACGTCTTCGCGTTGTAGGCACGGAAGTGCTCGGAAAAGACGTTAAAACTCTCGTAGCCGCAAAAATACTTGTGGCAGCCATCCAGCTCGTCGGTAAAGCTCTTGCGGAAGTTCCCGGCGGGGCAGAATTTCGGGAAGTTCTGCAGCATGGCGGGCAACACGCGGGAATAGTCCTTCCACTCGCCAAAGTCGAATTGCGGCAATTGCTGGGGCGGCGTGCGGCTCGAACTGCCGGGTACGCCTGCAAACAAGCTTGCGCTGGAATCTTCGCTTAAATCCAGGTCGTCGACGCGTCCGTTCCCGGGAGCGGCTTCTGCTGCATCGTCATCCACGAGCCGGCTCGCCTTGCCCAGCGTACGCACCAGGCTCGATTCCGTCGGGGCGTCCAGGTCGGCAGGTGCCGCGGTAAAGTTCTTCGCCATCGAGAGGTCCATCCCGTGCAGCTTGAACAGCACGCCGGGGTCGGAGTTCGCCTGTTCGGCTATTTTCAGGAAGGTCGCAACGGTGTACTTGCAGGGGAGGGGGTCGCGGCAGTCGCAGCCCATCTTCACCTTCTCGGGATCGTCAAACAATTGGAGCCCGCTCTTGGCGAGCAGAATTTCGATGGACTCGTTGAGCGCCTTGTTGTTCAGGGCTAGCATCTCGGAGGGCTGCTGCCTCAAAAGGCTCATGAACATCTCGCAGCGCTCGCGTGCAAAAAGCGGGAATACAATGTAGTTGTTGTGCAGCCCGCCATTCGGGCCTTTCACTACAGAAATCACGCGGTTGTCCACGATGTCAATGCTCTTGACCTGTTCGCGGATGGCATAGCGCAAGCCGGTGGCGACGACGCTCGCGTCGGCCCCGGCAAGGAGCGTCTCTAGCCACTTCTTGCTCCACCACGTATTTCCGTACAGCCCGAAATCCATGGGGCCAAATATAGTAAAAACGTGCTCAAATGGGCAAAAGAAAAATTTTTTAGATTTAGTAATAATGCGAGTGCTTGATAAAATCAAGATTTGTCTTTGTGCGGGCCTTCTCTTCTTGGCCTGTTCCAATGACCAGGACAAGAAAGTGGCGTCCGGGTATACCGAGGAGCAGAACGCGGGCCGCCTCGATCCGGTGCTTGCGGAGCGCCTCAAGACTTGGGAACCCGAGGTCCCCGTCGATTCCACGAAGCGTTCCGTGACTATCGATACGCTGACTTTCTCCTGGTACGAAATCGAGTTCATGACGCAGCCCGAGACGTACTTCCAGTACGGCGATACGGCTTCGGAATTCTGTACGGTAAAAATTTACGGCCAAGAAAACGGCGTGCGTCTCGATATGAGATTGTCGGAGACGGCCTATGTCTATACGGAAATCTTGATGCGTGATTCGGCCAAGGCTATCGCCGTGGACCGCCTGGACAACACCTACGGGAAAGATGAAAACGAAAGCTGTGCCAAGGATTTTACCGCGTTTTCCGAAGAGTGCGAAGATAACGGTGGAACGTTCGATGATTCGACCCGCTTTGCTCCTTGCACGGTGCTGCACCTCGTGTGCACGAGAAAGTTTACGCCCCAGGTGAATGCGGGACTGTTCCTGAAGAGCTCTGCCGCCGAACTGCAAAAGCGCTGTGAAGACAAATTCTCCCCAGCCCAAGGCGATACGAGCGGCACGGGCAATAAAACGACCGCATGGGATTCCGTCCTCACGGATGAACGCGATGGAAAAACTTACAAGGCCGTCGTTGTAGGTGACCTGAATTGGATGGCCGAGAATTTGAACTACGATGCAGGCAGTGCCAGCGCCTGCTATGACGACGACGAAAGCAATTGCGAAAAGTACGGGAGGCTCTACACTTGGGATTCGCTTATCTGCCCGACAGGTTGGCGCTTGCCCACGGTGGAAGAATACCGCGCCCTTGAAGAACTTGCTGAAGAAGATATTTCTCGTTTGAAATCGACATCGGATTGGGAAAATCCGGGAACCGATGAGTTCGGCCTGAATTTCTTGCCGGGAGGCATGTGCAGGCCGCAGGACGATTCGACTTACCATGGAATGGGACAAAATGTCTGCCTTTGGACTGGCGATTACATGGGTATGCCCTTTGCAGTCAATATTGATAATATGGGGGATCTCTGGACACAATCTAAGGCCACATTCCTCTATGTTCGTTGTGTACAGGATTAGTGATGCTGCACGTATTCAAACATGAAATCCGCTTGATTTTTAGGGACCCGCGCTTCTGGATTCCGTTCATCATTCCGCCGGTGATTCTGGCGGCAAGCCAGGGCATTGCCGTGTCGCGGTACGGCGGCCAGATTATGGAGGGCATGGAAGGCTACATGATGCTCCTGCTCGGCTGCCTCATGGCCCCCATGGGTTCTCCGTTGGCAGGAGATTCCTTCGCGGGCGAGCGCGAGCGCAATTCCCTTGAACTCTTGCAACTTGCCCCCATTGCGCCGGCAAAGCTCTTCTGGGGCAAGCTTTTGGCAATCCTTCCGTTCCCGGTGGTGTTTGCGATTCTGGCACAGCTCGGTTATTGGGCATCGCACTCCGAAATTTCGACGCAAGTGGCGGTGGCCTCTGTCCTTGGAGCCCTTTCGGCGGTGCTGCTCACGACTTCTTTTGCGTTGATTGTATCGCTACGCGTACGTACGGTACGTGCTGCAACGCATATTACTTTATTCTTGATAGTGCCGCTACTCCTTATGGTGCAACTCGGTCATGAGGCCTTTTTAAGCGGACTTCTTGTTCCGCTGGCGACCCTCGCCATCTCGGTTGTGCTGACCATATTGGCGACCATAATGAGCATGCGCAAATTCGTGAGCATGTAAGCGGATTAGTCCTTCAGGTAAAGGCTTCGCCCGTTGTCCAGCATCAATATGACGGGAAGTGCCGGGGCTGCAAATACCTTTCCTTCAAGGCTTCCGCTTTTTAGGAGTTGCCCGTTGAGGCTGAAAGCTTTGTACGCGGAGTTGGGCTTGACGCCTGCAATCTGGTAGCGGTTCTGGCCGAGCTTCGCGAAGCCTGCGCTCGCCTGTGGCAGTCTCAGGAACGTGGTCGCGGTGTCTACGGTGTCGACAGGGAACTTGAGTTCCGGGCACGTGTTCAGCGTATCGAGAAGGATGGTAAATTCGCCGGCAACGGCCGCAAGTGCGAGCGGCATGTCAACCTTGTCGACATCTTTTCCTTCGTTTCGTCTTCTTGCTTCGGGCGGATTGAATTCACAGCCGGAGTAACCGAATTCCTTGCAATAAAATCTCTGGCACAATTCGAATACGTGCGTCACGAGGGAATCCGCCTGTTCGGCTGTACCCTTGAAAACTCCCGCCTTCTGCAGGCGCGGAAATTCGTCTTTGTACACGTCTTTGTGCTTCACGGTGAAAAGTGAATCTACTCGTGAACTCTCGTCATCGGAGTAGGTGACTCGAGCCACCTTGACCACCTTCTCGGTGACAATCACGATCATGGTGGAGTCCAGTTCGGACCTGTAAACCCATGCTGTATCGGTGGCAGAGGCGTTCTTGACCGCCGGTTCGCGCAGGTCCATCTTGGAGAGGTCCAGGTAGTCGCCTTCGAACAGGTAGAGCGCTGTTGCCGGATACCCCATGTAGATGTCGGTGCTGCCGCCCCCGCCCTGATGGTGGGTGACGTTGCATTCAGCCGCATGTAGGCTTGTGGTGAAAAGGCTTGCGGAAAATACGCCCGCAAATAGAAATTTGGTGAATTTCATAATTTGTTCTCCTAACTTGATGATTTAATAATAATAAAAAAAGGAGGGATTGTTGAAATTTTCTGACGGAATGTGATTTTGGGGTGATTAGGGGCGTCTTTTTTTGAAAATAAATAGTTATTTTGTTGTAAAAACGTTCTAGTATAAAATAGGAGGTTATACATGAAGAAGGTTCTCTTAATACTTTGTCTTTTTGTCGGGGCTAGTTTTGCCCAGATAGGTGTTTCTCTCGGTTTCGGGCCGTCTCAGGGGATGGTCGGTGTCGGGTACACCATGCTGGACGGACATCTCTCCGCTAACGTTCATTTGGCAACCTACAACTCCGACTACGATTTCATGGGAGGTATCGGGGTTGCCTACCGATTCACGGGCTTGACGGGCCCGTATGCGTTCCATTCTTCGGAATGGATAACCGGTGAAATGAACGGTTTTACGATAACGAATGTGGGCTCGGAAAATTCAGAACTCATCGAGCATACGAGGGACATCAATTACTGGCGACTGGTTTTTGGCTTGGGGTACCAGCACATGTTCCTGAACCATTTCGGAGCCTACTTTGAAATGGGCTTTGAATTCTATGCCGGCAATGGTGGCTATTATACTCATTTCGATGCTGACTACGGAACGCTTGATAACGATAAGCTGTTTTTCCCTGTCGGTCTCGGTATCGTAGCCGAGTTCTAAAAGGTGGAATTGTTGATGTAAAAAAAGAGGTGCTCCGCGTGGGGCACCTCTTTTAAATTTTATTCAGGTTGTCATCCCCGTCCTCACCTCCGCGAGGACAGGCTCCGGCGGGGATCTCCTTTGGGCGTTCCCCGCACTGCTCGTGCGGGTCGGGCTATATTTTAGGGGCGGTCGCCTTCGCTTAGCTTGACGCCGACCTCCTAAAACGGAGCCCTGCTACGCAGGTCTCCGCCCCAAGGGGTCACTATCCCTAACGCAAATAATCATTTTCTGTTTGCTTTGTAAATTATGGTATATATTTGAAATGTATGAATATGCTGGGTAACCAAATCAATAATGAGGCCATGTTATGGGTATAACAAAGGAACGATACCAACGTTTGAAAAAGGAATTTGGATCTCTTGCTAGCTGGGCGCTCTGGGATAAAGCTTGCGAAAATCCAAAATCAAGAGAAAATGTTGGCTCTATGGAATGGGCGAGTGATGAAGATGCTCTAATAAAGAAGATAAAAACGAAATTTGTGTTTGTTGCTTTTAATGGATCTTCCCAACATGATGGTAGAACAGGCCATGGACAAAATGTTTATTGGTCAAATTTCCATAGTAGTTATAAGTATGGTAGGGACCATAAGCTTCGCTATGCAATTCTAGGATGTGATGATGCTAAAGGGTCTTACATTACAGATTTAATCAAAAATGACAAATCGAAGACGGCTAAAGAAAGGGTGAATAAATACAAGAAAAATAGAGCTTTACTTAAAAAACATATTGACACGCTCAAAAAGGAGATTGAACTTCTTTGTGGGGTGAAAAAGCCATGCTTGATAGCTCTTGGTCACGATACGGAAAGTTTTTTAAAGCAGACTCTTGAAAAAGATGGCTACAAAGTCTTCTATTTGCCTCACTACTCGGCGACAATACCCAAATTTGATGAATATAGAGATAAACTGAAAGATATATTGAAAAAAGATAGGTAATCTAAAAGGATCGTTTGATAACGATAAGTCAATGCAAAAAAAGAGGTGCTCCGTTAGGAACACCTCTTTTAAATTGTTTGGAAGATCCCCGCCTTCGCGGGGATGACAATCGCGAACTTACTTCAGCTCCTTCAGCGCAGCCTCGTTCTTCGCGATAATATCCATCTGCGTAGCAAGCTTCGTCCTTTCGGCGTTCACGACTGCTTCGGGAGCGCCGCTGACGAACTTTTGTACTTTCGCTTCGCTCAAGTACCAAATGCTGGGCTCGGTCATATCCATGCAAGCATGGCTGCGACTCTCGCCCTACGCATTTGTCGTTTCGAAAGCTATTTCAGTTCCTTCAACGCTGCTTCGTTTTTGGCGATGATATCTTGTTGTGTAGCCAACTTTACTCGTTCAGCATTGACAACGGCCTCTGGTGCTCCTGAGACAAACTTTTGGTTGGAAAGCTTTTTCTCAATAGAAGCGGCGAATGCCTTGGCCTTCGCGATTTCCTTTTCGAGGCGGGCGATTTCTGCAGCCGGGTCGAGGATACCTTCTAGCGGGATGTAGAGTTCGCCACCGGGCACCACGGCGCTGGCGCTGAACTTCGGCTTCACGGCCTTCACTGCAACACTCAGGTCGGCAAGTCCCGAAAGTTCGGTGATGATTGCTATGCAGTCCTTCACGCTTGCTTCCGTCGCGGCATCGTCCACGCTTACCACGGCGCTGAGCTTGGTGGCGGGGCTCACGTTGTAGCGGCCACGCACGCCACGCACGCTTTCCACCACGGCAAATGCCTGGTCGAATGCGGCTTCGATCTTCGCGTCGATGAGGGATTCGTCGGCCTTGGGCCATGCGCGGCTGATGACCATTTCGCTGCCCTGGAACAGGATGCTGTTGAGTTCTTCGGTAATGAACGGCATCACCGGGTGGAGCAAGTCAAGCACGTTCTTCAGCACGTAGCTGAGGATGGCCATTGCGTTCTTCTTTTCGGCGGTGAGCGTTTCGCTGTTGATCACGGCCTTCTTAATCTCGAGATAGCTGGAGCAGACGTCGTCCCACACGAAGCGGTACAGGAACCCGGCGAGTTCGGCGAAGTGGTATTCTTCGAGCATGCGGGTGGCGTCCTTGATGGTCGTCTGCAGGCGGCTAAGAATCCACTTGTCTTCGAGTGCGAACAAGCTCTTGTCCATCGGGAGCTCGGCGGCAAGCGCACCGGCCTGTTCGAGCTGCGGGTAAAGGAAGCGGCAGGCGTTCCACAGCTTGTTGCTGAAGTTACGGCCGATTTCGAACTTTTCGCTGGTGTTGATTTCGCGGCCATCCGGCTGCTTTTCCTTCTTCACCGGCAGGCGCACGTCCTGGTTGTCGGTGCAGAGGCTTGCCATCACAAAGCGCAGAGCGTCGGTACCGTATTTCTCTTCGATATCCATCGGGTCCACGCCGTTGCCCTTGGACTTGCTCATGGTCTGGCCATTGCCGTCCAGAATCTTCGGGTGGATGTACACCGTGTGGAACGGGACCGTACCCATGTTCTCCTGGCTGAAGAGCACCATGCGGGCGACCCACAGCGTAATGATGTCGCGGCTAGTCACGAGCACGCTGGTGGGGTAGTAGCGCTTGAGCGTGTCGGTGTTTTCCGGCCAACCCATGGTAGAATGCGGCCAGAGTCCACTGGAGAACCACGTGTCGAGCACGTCTTCTTCCTGCTTGAGCACGCGACCCGGAACAGCGTCTTCCTTGAGGTCTTCTTCCTGGCTGCACACGAGGTAGCCGCCGTTTTCGGCCTTGTAGAAGAAGATGTCGTCGCGGCCGGCAAATGCGGCCTTCAGTTCGTCTTCGCTAGCGTCGGTGTGCCAGATAGGAATGCGGTGACCCCACCAGAGCTGACGGCTGATGCACCAGTCGCGCTTTTCGGCGAGCCAGTCGAGATACTTGTTGGCGTAACGTTCGGGGATAATCTTGATTTCGCCCGACTTCACGGCGTTCATCGCGTTTTCGGCGAGCACGTCCATCTTCACGAACCACTGGTCGCTGAGGTACGGCTCGATCACAGTCTTGGAACGGTCAGAGTGGCCCACGTCCATTTCGTGGTCTTCCACCTTGATGAGGAGTCCGAGTTCTTCGAGACCTGCCACCACGGCGTCGCGTGCGGCCTGGCCCTTGAGACCCTGGAACTTGCCGGCGTTTTCGTTCAAGCTGCCGTCATCGTTCATGATGTTAATCATCGGGAGCTTGTGACGCAGGCCCGTCGCATAGTCGTTCGGGTCATGAGCCGGAGTCACCTTCACGGAACCCGTACCGAAGTCCTTGTCCACCAAGATAGCATCGGCAATCACCGGGATTTCGCGGTCAACGAACGGCACCTTCAGCATCTTGCCGATGAACTGCGCATAGCGTTCGTCGTTCGGGTGCACGGCGAGGGCGGTATCGCCCATAATCGTTTCCGGACGGGTCGTAGAAACTGGGATAAATCCCGAACCGTCGGCCAGAGGATACTTGAATGTCCAGAAGTGGCCCTTCACGTGTTCGTAGTAGATTTCGTCATCGGCAACGGCGGTCTGGAGCTTGGTATCCCAGTTCACCAGGCGCTTGCCACGGTAAATCAGGCCCTTCTTGAACAGGTTGAAGAAGGCGTGACGCACGGCCTTGGCGCAAACCGGGTCCAGCGTAAAGCGCTGGCGGCTCCAGTCGCAGCTAACGCCGAGGCTCTTGAGCTGCTTCGTAATGCGGGCTTCGTATTCGTCCTTCCACTTCCAGATGCGTTCCACCAGCGCGTCGCGGCCGATGTCGTGGCGGGTCTTGTGTTCGTCCTGGAAAAGGCGCTTTTCGACCACGGCCTGCGTGGCAATGCCCGCGTGGTCCGTACCCGGAATCCACAGCGTGTCGCGGCCCGTCTTACGGCGGTAGCGTACCAAAATGTCCTGGAGCGTATCGTTGAGTGCGTGTCCCAGATGGAGCGCGCCGGTAACGTTCGGGGGCGGAATCACGACCGAGAACGGTTCGCCCTTTCCGCTGGGTGCAAAACTGTTATTCTCAGCCCAGGTCTTATGCCATCGGGCTTCCACTTCTTTAGAATTGTAACGAGTTTCCATAGTGGGCACAAATTTAGAAAAATTGTGGGCTGTCGTTCCCGCTTTTTTCTTTGTCATCCCCGCGAAGGCGGGGATCTCCCTTGTTTTTCTGCGAAAAAAGGCCTTTATATGAGGGGAAAGCCTTCCCCTCGCTCCTGCTACGTCGTCATGGCGGGCCGTGACCCGCCATCTAGCCGTATCATCCGCTACCCTTTCGAGCGGGGGCTCAATCGCCGCCCCCGCAACGCCCCGGCTTGACTGAGAAGTTGAATGGATTGACGACGAATTGGAATGAGCCGCAATTAAGTGTTGCTTTCGATTGTGGCGATTTCGGCGGGGGTTAGGTTGTAGAGTTTGTAGACGAGTTGGTCGATTTGCTTTTCCAGGTCGGTGGTGTCGGCTTGTGGGTTCTCTTTCTTTGCGGCAAGGATTTTATCTACGAGAGTGATGATTGGTTGCTGCTGGTCTTCGCTCATTAATGGAATCGGAAAATTATTAATCATATCCTTCGTAAAGGTGATTCCACCGCAATAACTGCTAGAAGCATACTTAGACTTGATATATAGTATTGGCAATTTAGAATTAAGAATTCCTAAAAGGTATTTTAAGAGATTTATTTTTTTTGAGCATAAAACAATTGTCGACTTGCCTGGAATTATAGTGGCGTTTTCATCTAGGCAACCATCTAAAAGATTAAGCCCCTTAAATATAATTTTAGGCAAAGAGGCTCTTTGTGTATAGCTTTTCCCTAGAATTTCATTAAATATCTTTTTCGATACAACCGGGAATGAATACTTACCACCATAAGAAATTTCTTTTTCATCCCATTTGTTACGATATTTTTCTATAGTTCCTGTATTGATAAGTTTGTAGTAATCTTTTAAATTGGGCGATTTGTTTATTTCAATCAAATCCCTGACTTTATAGAAATCAGAGGTTGCACAAGCGTTCTCACATTCAACATAATTTTTTATCCAAAATTTTATTGAGTCTATTTTTTTTATTAATTTGATATTGTTAGAAAACAGATAATCAATCAAATAAGGCTTTTCTATTTTTGAAATATTTTCGGAAACAATTGTTTTAACGCTGTTTTTCTCAAAAAACTGCGCAAAACTTGTCTCCTTTGCATCAGACCCAAATAATGTAATTATCGCATCAACAGTGGCATTCTCAAACACCTTGTTTCCCGCTTTGGTAATAAGGAGTAATCGCCTGCGCATTTGATTTTTTCTAAACATTTCACCAAATGGTTTAGACAACCACTTGTCAGGCGTAATAAAACAAACAGTCTTCCCAATATTTAAGGATAATTCAAAAAACGCCATATAGATATCCCAATTTCCAGAAAGATTCAAATATCTTTTTTGCAAAGCCGCTCTTTCCCAATCCAACCCCTGATTCGTCATAGACTCAGAATCAATATACGGCGGATTCCCTATCACAATATCAAACCCGCCTTGTTCAAAAACCTCACTGAACCATGTATGCCACAAGAAGAATTGGTCTGTTGCGGTTACATCCTTGATGGCATCCAGTTTTACTCCAAAACCTTTTTCGCGAAGCAAATCTTGTATTCTTGACTTAAGGGCTTCTCGAATTTGACGTTTCATTTCATGGTCTTCGCAATTAAAGAATTCATCTTTCAAAAGAGAAATGACTTTTTTATTGGCGACTTCTCCTGTATCAAACAAGTCTAAAATTTTCCCAGTAACCTTTTCTTTCTTCGTTGCATTGTAGGTGATATCGCTTAAATCTACACCTTCGTATTGCTCCAGAAGGCTATTCCCTTGCATAATCTTGAAATCCAGGTTCGGCAATGCATGCGGAGTTTCTTCATCGACAATCAGGCTTAGCCAGAAACGGAGTCTTGCAATATCTACGGCACCCTTTTCAATATCGACACCGTAAATATTTTGCTGGATAATATGCTTCTTAATTTCAGCAGCCTTTGCATGGTCAAAACCCTCTATCGCAGAACGGCAGAAATAGAGTTCCCGCATCAAGCCCATGGGGAAAGCGCCAGAACCAATGGCAGGGTCGCAAATCTTGACATTTTTCAGTTTTTCGTCAACTTGTTCTGAAATATCTTCATCACCATTCAATACATCTACTTTATGTGTCAGTACGAAATCACGAATCCGTTCCTTCGTTTCGTTTTTCTTCACGCCGTTACACAAGTGCGCAATCAGGCTTTCGCGACACATGTATTGCACAATTTCTTTCGGCGTGTAGAACGCTCCCTTTTCCTTGTTGTCTTCAAGCAGGTTTTCAAAGATGCAGCTCAGCATTTCCGGGTCAACACCCACTTCGGCGTCGTCCGGGTCATTCTCGTCTATGGTGAAGTTATACTGCGTAAAGAATTCTAACAGCCCCTCCATAAATTTTTTTGGAAGCGGGAAATCTGTATTATCCTGAGCATCCTTCTCGAAAAGTCCGCCATTCAGATACGGCACCTTGATGTTCTTGCCAACCATTTCCGAAGACACAAGATCATTTTCTCGTTTAGTATTCAAGTCATCAAACAACGGTTCCAGAACATCGTCAATAAATGAATCCTTATTCTTTGTATTCTTGAACAGATTCTGCACAAAATCCTTGTCGCCATTTTTCCACGCAGCATCGCTTGCCGGGACGCCCATCCAGCCCTTCTTTTGCAAGAACTGGATAAACACAAGGCGGCCCATCAGCTTTTTTACGTAATCACGAACGGCCTTCTCGGGGTCAGCAAAAACAGAAAACGCGGTCATTATTTTTTTATTCGGGACACCGGTTGTTTTCGTTTCCCATTTACTCCCCGATTTAACAACACGCTTTCCTGTCACGTATTCAACGATATCTTCGTATTTTTCCTTATACTCGTTGAAGAATCGCTTGCTGAGAGCCTCTACAGAGAAAGCCTTCGTCACATCTTTAAGAGTCAAGCCACTATTCGCCAGTTCCATAAATTGCCGCACTGCAGTTCTAGAACGATGACCTTCACCTAGCAAATACGTAAATCGCTTGGGATCTGTTGCATCCTTGTTGTATTTCCCCGTTTCGTCAAAGCCCCAGGCTTCACTCACGTAAGAAAAACGGAGTACGGATTCGGAATTACGGTAGCAAAGCATAAATGCACCTGCAAAGCCAGCGCCTCGCCACTGGGAACAGAGCAAATTTCTGATTCCGGCCCTATTCCGTTCAATGTTCACATGTTCCGAGAGATGAACTTCATACACGGCAATCTTATGGTCATCTTGCAATGTGACATCGCCCAAATAAACCGCCTCGCTGGCGATAGCCTTTTCAACTATCAACGTTGTCGGCGCAGCAAAGAACTTGACCTTTGTGCCAAAAATGCCATGGAGCAATTTTTGCCAATTACTCCTGTTGTATCTTGTTTCTACGATACTCTTGATTTCAGATTCAATCATGGCACTTTCTCCCATTAGCTAAATGACTCGGAAAGGACAATTTCGGGGTCAGATTCGCTTTCGCGTTTAAGGTTTTCGTTTGCGATGAAATAGGCGTCATACTTCTTCGCCATCTCAAAAATTTCTGTTTGCGCCTGTTCCTGCGACAACTTGCCCCGGCTCAGTTCCTTGTGCATGCGTTCTAGCCTACGCGCCACAAAGGCGATGACACCATTTTCAACATTTGCAATCAAATGGTGTATGCGGATTTTTTCGTCATCATCCTGCGTCTTGGATAAGAACGTTTTCAGGAGATTCACGGCTGTCGTGACTTGCGCACCGACATTCATCTGCTGGGCGTTCAAAACGGCAGTGGAAACTTCTTCGCATTTTACCGCCGTAAACTTTTCAATAGCCTTCTGCACATGTTCATGGTGATTTTCAATACGAGGTTTCGCCGGTTCTTCTTTTGTCGCCTTGAAATAGTTCATTGCGTCAATAGGAGAAAGCTGCTCTGAAGATGAATCGCTGACCCTATAGAAAATTTTGCGATGGTTCGTCTTCAAGAAAACGAGCGTGTCGTTATTGAGCGTCACCCCCTGCACGGTCAAGACATTTCTGCCTGTACGGCTACGCATAGACATCTTGGAGATACGGTTGTATTCCTTTCGGTTTTCTTGATAAAGCGTGCATAATTCCTCGTAGAACGGTAATTCAAGATTTACTTCTTCCTTCGGCTTAATCGCTGCATCGAAGAGTTTATCCAAATCACGGTCAAGGATTTCTTCGGTAGAGTAAATCTGATTATCCTCGCCAAATGTGGTATGGAAAGTCTGAATCTTCGAAAGAGCAATCTTATTCAGGTTAATTTCCTGGTTCCCCTGTCTAGACGGGTAGAACACGTAGTTGTAGATATTCTTTGACTTGGAACCGACACGGTTTACACGCCCTATTCGCTGCATTAGCTTGGTTGAATTCCACGGTGTATCGTAATTGACTATGATATTTGAACGGTGCAGGTTTACACCTTCGGCCAACACATCCGTCGTGATGATGATGTTAAAGTCATTCTTTTGCGCCTTGTTATAATTGGCGTCAAAGTTATCACGAATAATCGTAAAAAGCCGTTTTCTATTGTCGCTAGAGATAACTAGAACATCATCACGACCAATACGGTTTTTCAAGTACTCCACTGTATCAAGGGATTCCGAGAAAACCACCAATTTCTGCTCCGGATTTTTAGAAGCCTTAAAGAGTTCGTGGTCCAGCAAATCCTTGAACTTGGCAAACTTGGAATCATCGGCATCCGTTACGCTATCCCATTTTTTGCAGAGATCGTCCAAGACAATCTGGTCGGCTTCAAGCATTTCCTTGAAACCGGGCTTGAAATCAGCAACGCAGAATTTCGCATTCTTCGGATTGTTTTCCGCCTTTTGGTTTATCTTTTCTTCAATTTCATCGTTGCTTAGCCCTTGATCATACATTTTATTGATGTCCAAATCAGGAGCGATAAACACACGGTCATTGTTGAACATATCTATCATGTTCTGATTTGCCTGCCTAAAGTTGGCGACAGAAATCTTGAATGCGTAAAAACTGCTTTCCAAACGCTTGACAAGGCCGTTTTTACGGATGCCCGCCAAGCTGCGGGAAATCACCTCTGCATTGTCGTACAAGCCATTTGACTTTTCTTCTTTCAGGAAGGCAATCGCCTGATAGCGGGCGTATGTCAACTTATTGACCAATATCTCCATTGTTTCTTCGAACAAATCGGCAACGCGGTCATTCAATTCGTATGTATTCTTGACTGGTGGTGCCACCTTCGGGAATCCATTGACATCCTTGCTGTAACGCGGAATCGCTTCAATATCGCTACGGGTCCTGCGAACCGTAATGGGTTTGATGACCCTGTCACGAACTTTTTCCGCCAACCTCTTGAATGCGGGCAAGTCATAATCCTTCTGCGCCCTAAGCCGCTTGAACTCTACGATGAGTGGCGAGAAGAAGTTTGTCAAATTGGTGACTCCATCAATGGTACAACGCCTAGGATCCTGGAACAAAAGGATTTGGTTGTATATATCCAAGGGTGAGTTGTTCATCGGGGTCGCCGAGATGAGCATCACCTTTTTACGGTAGCCCGGAATGCCGCCTTGATTAATTCGGGGCATCTTGCAAATCTCTTGCAAGAAATTGAACTGGGAAG